>Ga0209362_1000006_pt1 | contig 248343 bp, 294 predicted proteins | sample SaaInlV_165m_DNA_FD_184680 | JGI IMG/M metagenome (GOLD analysis project Ga0209362, IMG submission 184680) | Marine microbial communities from expanding oxygen minimum zones in the Saanich Inlet - Saanich Inlet SI037_S3LV_110m_DNA (SPAdes)... | ecosystem: Environmental > Aquatic > Marine >... | reverse complement strand
TATTATGGAAACAACTGATAAAGAAGAATCTGATATTATGGAAACAACTGATAAAGAAGAATCTGATATTATGGAAACAACTGATAAAGAAGAATCTGATATTATGGAAACAACTGATAAAGAAGAATCTGATATTATGGAAACAACTGATAAAGAAGAAAGTAATGAAGAAAGTAAAGACTCGCAAGAGTCCAAATATTCTACGTGGCAACACCTATTATTCACTAGTTAAAGATATAAAAATATTAGTAAAATGAATAATTTTGACGAAGCAGGTGATAACAAAATGATTAGCTTTCTTAGAAATTTAGCTACGTCTATTGAAGAAAAAAAACTTTTACCACAACAACTACAAAGAATTGGTGAATTTTTTATGGCTTATAAATTTCAAGAACAAGCTATAGCTGATGGTAATAACACTACTGATGAAACTGATTATGAAATAAACGAAGAAGACTTCATGAAATTTTTTATTCTAGGATGGTATATTTATGTATGTATACTAAAAAATAAAGCTTTGCCAATGTTAGAAGATAATAATGATTTCAAATAATTTTATTAATACTTTTGTATTAATAAAATGGATTTTATTAATACTTTTGTATTAATAAAATGGATTTTATTAATACTTTTGTATTAATAAAATGGATTTTACTGAATATACAAACAAATTAAAAAATCAAGTCATACACAGTTCGACCGGAAACCCCCCTAATGGTGCTCAAAGTGATTTATCTAATAATCGGATATCACCAATTAATATTGTATTGAATTCACAGCTTGATTTCGCAGCATCAACTTTACCATTAGACCTGAAAACCGTACCCGGTTTATCTGCTCTTAAAAATTTAAATTTGCCAAAAAATTTTAATTGGCATGATGATGGTGGAGAAAAATCTAAATATTTATCAGGCTCAGGAAATCAAATGTTATGCGGTTCTTGTTGGGCAATAGCCAGCGCTGGAATAGTTGGTGATAACCATGTAATTGCAGGAACAGTAAATTATACCCCAGACTTATCTACAACTTGGAGCTTAGCATGTTATCAACAAGCACAATGTAAAGGAGGTAATCCAGCTATGTTATTAAATAAAATTTCTGAAATAGGTATTGCATCTAATTCTTGTGTAGATTATTCCTGGTGTGCTCTAAATGATGAATGTAATGGAAAAGCAACTAAACATTTTAAAGAATCTAAGGAAATGAACTTATCGTCTCTTATTCCTAAATGTGGTTGTATTGATGCTAGTAATGACCATTTATTATACAAAATTGAACGCCCCCTGAATTTATCAATAAAAAATGATGATGATACAGATCATTTTAGATTAGTTGTAAAGACACATATTAAAACTTATGGACCTGTTTTAGGTGGGTTTTTGGTTTTTAAAAATTTTAAGCATGGTAAATTTACTAATGTGAATAATAATCAAGAAGGTATTTACTTAGAAAACGGGATATATACCGATAATAAAACAACATTTACTGATAATTATACAACTGCTGAAAATTACATGGGTTCTCACGCTATTTCAATAATAGGATGGGGAGAAAGTAAAAAAGAAATAGTAATAGATAATAAAGGAACCAAAAAAATAGTTCCATATTGGGTATGTAAAAATTCTTGGACTAATACGTGGGGTGATAACGGTAAATTTAAAATGGCTATGTACCCATTTAATAAAATTTCCCAATTTGATAAAGTGACTGTTTTTACTATGAAAACAGGTCAAAAAGCTAAAATAGGAGGAATGGTATTAGTTAAAGCAAAAGAAAAACCACAGTCTATTAAATTACCTCAAATTCCAAACATAACTGATTCTACAACTTTATTACATCCATCCACTTTTTATGGAAAAGAAAATAAGAATACCAAAGGTGACCCCCATAATGCCCCCAAAGATAATAATAAATCAAATGATAGTAAATCAAAAGGAAATTATAGGAAATTACTTCAATATGGTTTCATAGTAATTTTAGTTATAATTGGTATTTTTTTACTTTCTTGGTTTGTAATATTTATTGTCAAACGTATTAAAAACAATAAGCCAAAAAAATCCATCGTTTCTAGAATTTATAGATAATTTTGTTTAAGAAATAAATATGTATATCTAAATGTCTATTAAAATAAATTTAGATAAAATTCCTTACGAAAAACGACAACAAATTGATAAAGAATTAGAAGTTAAAATAGAAAATAAATTTTGCCCCCAGCCTAAATATATTATACCATATAAAATTATCGATGATGATATAGTAATACCATTCTCTTATGCTGCTCGCCAAATCAAAATTAAAAGACCTACTAGAGAATTATTTGGTAAAATAGAAATTGATTTTAATACCTCTTTAAGAAAAGAACAAGAAGTAGTAGTTTCAGAAGCTACAAAAATTTTATCTAAAAAAGGTAGTGTAATTATATCATGTTACACAGGATTCGGCAAAACTATAAGTGCTATACATATTGCTTGTAAAATTAAATTTAAGACACTAGTAATAGTGAATAAAATTATTCTTATAAAACAATGGGAAGAATCAATTAAAACTTTCTGCTCTGAGGATGTAATTATTCAAAATTTAACAGCAAAATCAACTAAAAAGGATGCTGATTTTTATATTATTAACGCTCAAAATATAGCAAAAATGGGAAATGATTTTTTCAATGATATAGGGTTAGTAATTGTAGATGAAGCACATCTAATTATGGCTGAAACTTTATCTAAATCTTTACATTATATACAACCAAGGTATTTATTAGGATTAACTGCAACTCCTTATCGCCCAGATGGTTTGAATTCATTATTAAACTTTTATTTTGGTGAAGATAAAATTATAAGAAAATTACAAAGAGAGCATATAGTTTATAAAGTAGAAACAGGATTTAAACCTAATATCGAATACACAGCAAATAATAAAGTTAATTGGGGTGCTATTCTGGATTCACAAGCTAATGATGAAGAACGAAATGAATTAATTATAGAAATTTTAAAATATTTTAAAGATAGGAATTTTTTGGTATTAACTAAAAGAATTTCACAAGGAGATTATCTAATAGAAAGATTAAAACAAGAAAATGAAAAAGTTACTTCATTATTAGGTAGTAATCAAGAGTTTGATACTGAAGCAAGAATTTTGATTGGTACTAACTCTAAAATTGGAACAGGTTTTGATCATAAAAAATTAGATGCTTTGTTGCTAGCTGCTGATGTAGAAGAATATTTTATTCAATATTTAGGTAGAATCTTTAGAACTAAAGAAGGAGTTCCTATTGTTGTAGACTTAGTAGATAATAATAATATTTTAATTAAGCATTGGTTAACAAGAAGGGATACTTATATAGATCATGGAGGTAAAATAAAAACCACGCTATTTAAAAAATAATATGTTTGTATTAAAGAATTTATAACTAGTATAAAAATGAAGGAATTTCCAAAAAAAATTAATGTAGACAATAAATCTAATTTCCCTGATTTTCTTTTCAATAGTAATTTAGCGTACTTAAGACGTGAAATTACTGAAAATGTATTAAAAGGTAACGAAGAAAACTATTTTGATTTAGAACAATTTAAAACTAGTTTTAATCTTACTATTGAAACGATTACATCTATGGTTGAAACCGTACGAATCGAATTAGGTGATTTAGGTTGGAATACAAAATTAAGTTTCGGAAAAACAGCTCTTTTTATTTATTCAACTGAAGAACCTCCTAGCAATTGTTATGAAGACGAATTCTAAGTTATAATGAAATCATTATAACTTCACTTAATTATATCTAACAAATTAAAATTATACCTACATGTAGGACAAGTAGCAGATAAACCATTATTATTTTTAATCCATTTTAGGAGAGGATAGGTACAAAATCTATGTCCACACTTTAAAGATGTAGTATAATATACACCTTTAGAATTTTTACCAGGTCTAAGTCTAGAGTAAGTAATACTACAGATGTTATCTTTTCCCCAATTTTTATTCCAAAAATTTTTGCCCATTTTATAATTAGACTATTTTTTTAGACTTGGTAATTTTAAAATGGATCAACTGCTCTTCGGGAATATATTTCAAAAGATAATCATAAGAAGACTCAGAACATCCTATTTTTTTCAAGTTTAAAGCTAATCCTAATGTCATAATATGTACATTCGGAGTTAATGTGCCTAACTTTATACAAAAATTTTTTGTTATTTCCTTGCTATCTCCGAAATCAATAATAAATATTTTACCTTTTTTATCCAACATAAAATTTTTAAGATTTACATCACCATGATAAATCTTAATCAAATCTAATTTTTTATATATATTTATTATTTGTCTTTGTTGTTCACGAGTTAACACATAATTTTGATTTTCTATCTGTTTGTCAAGATGAGTTTCTAATTTATCCATTACTATATACTTAGAAACAGTATCTATATCAATCAATTTTGGTGATATTCCTACATCGTAACAAGTTTTTTGAAACTCGGCTTCTTTCTTTAGGTTCACCGAAGATTTATTCTTTCTATAAGATTTCATCGCATATTCTTGATCTTGATTAGTTACAACAAGATAAGTTATAGTTTCTTTACTCCTTTCTCCTAGTCTACATAATTTTTTGTATTTATCTAATTTACATGTTTTGTAAGTTTCATACTCTTTAAAAGATTTTTTAATATCTGTATATAGTTCAGTTTTACTTCTTCTAACTGGTATTCCTATTTCTATTGCTATACTTTTAAGTTCTGGATATTTTAAATTTTCTAGTTTTTTATAGTCCATATATTTATGAATGAACATTTTTTTTCTTAAAATAATTTATTACTTTGTAAAATATCAGTAGCGCATTTTTTAAACAGAATATTACCAAATATATAAGGTATAGGGATAATTATTGCTAAAACCATATGTACCATTCTTTCCGCACCAGGTTTTGTACATTTTAATACAATACTAATATTATAAAACATTAAAATTAACTCTAATACTAAAAATATTATACCAACTATAGTTAAAAATGTATCTGCAGCTAAAGCACCACCAGCTTTAGCCGATGACAAGCTTGAATATTTCTCTTTATTTCTTTTTAACTCATGTGCTTTAGCTAAAAAAGTTATTCCTGTAATCATTTATTATTAGAATATATATTTATAAAAAAATTAACAACTACAAACATATATTATTCCATTACTTTTAATTCTTTCATCGTGTATATGCCAATTTTTTTGTTTAGCTAGTAATAATAGTTCTTCTAAATTATTACTTATTAATAAAGAATAAAGATTATCGGTAATATACTCAACTATATTTTCATTAGTCATATCATTTATAACTATTTCTGGTAGTAATACGGAATATCCTCCGAAAAGAGGAGAAGATATTTGTATTTTAATTTCTTTTTGCATTATGATATGTATTTTTATTAAACATAATTTTTTTACTTAAAATCTTTAATTTTAAATTTTAAGATCTCCTCTCTGTAGCCCCATTTCTGCCTCCACCTGTACTTTGTTTCCCTTTTCCAAAATTAGTATCACTTACACATTGACTAGAGCAAAAAGATGTATGGTAATGTATATCATTTTTGGTAAAATAGGTATTTCTTCTGTCAGAATTATTATCAGATAAATACTTTTGGCAATCGGGATTAGCACATATTTTTCCGTCACCTTGTTCTGGGGCAAATCCTTGAGATGCCTGGAAGTTCTCTATATGTTTTACTAATTTTCTTAAAAGTTTTTTATTATCATCTGTATCGCTATATTTAACTTTATATAAATTTAATTTTTCTTTAATTTTGACGGTATCCATTTTATAAAAAAGTTCCATGTTTTGGATATTTCCATCATCAATACATGTACTACCCTCTTCAAATTCATCTTTAAATACATAACAAATTATTTTATAAAATTTATCACGAGGTGGTAAATGACCAAATTTATTTTTTAACGCTGTTATTTCTTCTTCCTCAGGAGTTGACAAAACACCATCTTCCCAATCATTGGGTACACTTGATTTAGCTTCTTGTATAACAGGTTCTTTGCTTGAAGATCCCATACCATCTTCACTTTCACCTTCACTTTCATCCGCATCATCATCATGAGAATGACATTTACCTTCTGAATTTAATTTTTCATCAGTAAATTCTTTTTCACATTCTTCAATATTTTTAATAATTAATTCTAGAAGTCCTTTTGCCAAGTGTTTTTCAGGTAATACATCATCCTTTTTGTCAGATACTTCTTTTGGTGGTTTTATATCAAAAGTAGATTGAATTTGATCAAGGAAAGCTTTAGATACATATCTATTTGTTCTAGGATTTAAAAAGCCACCTGTTTCGTGTACAGATAACATAACATCTTTGATATTAAAACAATAAATTTTACTATCCTCATTATCTAAATAATGAATAATATCTTCATCATCTATATCCTTCACGTCTTCTGGATATGAGCAATAAACTTTCCAATCAGTTTTAAATTTATCATTATCTAATGATACAATACCATAACTTGATCTAGTAGGTTTACGCTCCCCAGGATTCTCTAAATTATAGACATCAGAGAGTAATTGATGTATTATGGCAATCTTTTTTACTTCTATTATTTTATCAATTTGGGCAGATTGTTCCGGATCTATACTTACTCCATGTATAAAAAGTTCAGGAAGTTTTTCTTTATGAGTTAATTCTACTAAAACATCTGGTAAATAGTATTCTTGTTTAATTCTTTTTCTGTATATACCTTGTCCAATACTTTCTAAATTTAAATAAACGACAATATCGGCAATTCCACTAAAAAAACACTCTATATTATGACAACTTTTAGTTATTTTTAAAATAATTTGTTTTATAAAATCAGTGTCGTATTTAACTGAATCAATCTTATAAATTCCGTAATCTAAGACGCCTGGTGCTATTTGATGTAATTTTTCCGATAAATACTTCATTCCTATCTCTTTAACTTCTTCATTAATTGGTCTCAATCTAAGCTTATTAATCTTATCTTCTCTAGTTAATCTAAGTTGCTTAAAATAACTTTTTTGGGCATTCATTATTTCCTCATCTTGTATGATAGCCTTTTGATTACTATTAATAAATAAAACTTCAAATTTAAGTTTAATATTTTCTAGTTCACGTTTTGATGTAAAAACTAAAACATTTCCTTCTTGCTCTTGTTTGAATAATCTCTGACATAATAAATTTCTAAATTCTTTATTAGTTTTGTAATATATATTAGAATTGTAATCAATTTGACTATCCATAATATAAGGACTAATATCTGTATCTTCGATTGATCTTATATAAACCAACCTAACAGTTGCTCCATCTGAGCTAACCCATGGGTAATTTTTAAATTCTTTAGTACAAGTATCATCAGCTTCACTATAATATTTTGTTTTATTAGCTTGCCCTATTTCGTCAGCAGTTACCCACTCATCATCTTTCTCGTTCCACAGAAATTTAATTTTTCTTTTTGTTCTACCCTCTGGGTCAACAACTGGAGGAAGCATATCTCCTTCCTCTGGGTCAACAACTGGAGGAAGCATATCTCCTTTTAGATCTTCTGGTTGATAACTTTCATCCTCCTCATCTGTAGAATCCTCACCAAATAAATCTACCAGTCTTTTTTTCCTATCTTGGGCTTCTTCTTCTTTCTCCTGTTTTTCTTGGATTTTTTTTATATGTTCTTGAACAAAATATTTCCAAAAATCATTATATGAAATATTTGTAGCTAAATATTCTTCTGAATAAACTTTATATAAATCTTTAGGTATTTTGAGTTGAAATGAAAGTAAAAACTTTTTTTGATGTCTATCAAGACCTGGTTCTGTAAGAACACTTCTAAGAAGATTATCAATATCCCCTGTAGGAGTTTCATTCATAACTTTAAAGATTTCCCTTATTTTGGACTCTTTAGCACCAGTAATTAAAATAGTTTTTTCTTTAGGTGGAGGAGGTATAAAATGTTTCTGTGGTATTAACTGATCTTCTAGAGCTTTTTTAGCTTTTTTGTCAGCTTCTTTTCTCTCCTTTTCCCTCTGTTTTTTAAAAGTATGAGCTGTATTTTTCTTTTTTGGAGGCATTTATTATTATTATAATAATAATAAATTTTTCTTATATATGAAAATTATTCACAAACAAAACTAATTTTAATTTTACTATTAACTATACCTAATCTTTGTAATTTTCTAGAATGCTCTAGCATTTGTTTAGTTTGCTCACTAGGCAAAAGAAATATTAAATCATACTCTTTAAATTCTAATAATTTAGCATAATCAATAATGTCTATAAATATATCTGGAAACTCTTCTGAACAGTTAACTTGGTAAATATTATCTTGTTTGATTCCCAATGTTAATAAATAACGTTTATTTAATAATGCAGAAGAACGAGTATTAAATAATCTTTTATTGCCTATACATAAAAAGTAAGAATTATTATCTATGTGTATATAACTATAGTTTTCTAATATTTTTCCTCTAAGAATAACATCATTTAAAGGTAATACTATAAATAATTTAGTTTTGTATAAGTGTTAAATAAACTTAAAAAATTTTTAGGCGAGATCTTATCAAATAAATTACATTTACAAGATAAATCATAGAGAACAGGGCAACGAAATTTATAATACTTTTTTTTATTATCACACTTTAATTTTGGGTTCGGTCTTATATTAAAAAACTTCATAAAACTTAAAAGTTCCCCAAAATTGTCAATTGTGATTCTATCTAATTTAATTTTTACTATGAATGGAGATAAATATCTGAAATATTTATAAATTTTATATATATCTTCTTTATTTTTCTCATTTATTACACCTAATAAAATAGTATCATCAGGATTTTTATAAGAATAAGAAATTATTCCAATTTTACAGCTTATCATTTTATTGGTTTATAAATCAATTTGAATTTATAAAATATAATTTTTTAATAAAGAAAATGCCTAAACTTTACTTTCGTTATGGAACTATGAACAGTTCTAAAACAGCTAACCTCATAATGACTGCTCATAATTATAAATCTTTAGGAAAAAAAGTGTGTATAATAAAACCATGTTTAGATTCAAGAACTGAACATGTAAATTCTAGAGCTCTAGGAGATTTAGAGGTTGATATCTTAGTTGATGAGCATACTATAATAAATAAACTGAATCCTGAAATAAGTTGTGTTTTAGTTGATGAAGCTCAATTCTTATCAGAACGAAATATAGACAATTTGAGAGAATTAACGTTAACTACCCCTGTTATCTGTTATGGTTTACGTACAGATTATAAATCAAAACTATTTGAAGGTTCAAAGAGATTAATGGAGATTGCAGATACTATTGAAGAAATTAAAACTGTTTGTGTTAATTGTGTTGAAAAGAAATCAATTATCAATGCCAAATATATATTAAAAGATAATACTAAAGAAATAATATTTGACGGTGATGAAAGTATTGATTTAGGAAGAGAAGAAAAATATGAATCTATGTGTTGGAAATGTTGGAATAAACATAAAATTACTAATTATATAGATTAAACTCGCTCTGTTGGACTAATAGATTCTTCGCTATCAGATGAATAATTTATTACCTTGTTTAAAGATTTTAATTGAGCACATGCTTTGTAAACTTTATCTGTGCCTTCATCATTAAAATCCGATAAAATCTTGTCTCCACAAACCATATTTACTTTATTAATTTCATTTTCAAAACTATTTTCTTCACTAAATCCAAGTTCTTTTGAGATTTCTTCTAAAGATTCTACTACATCCTTTTCCCTGGATGAGATATTACTTGAAGAATCATTCTTTAATTCATCTCTAGTATGTGAAATTTCTGTATTCGTTTTATGATTCTGCAGTGTTAGGCGGGTAGAAAGCGATGGAGAAATGTTTTTTTTATTTATACTTGAAGAAGTATCAATTAAAGAAGGATTAAATTTATTTAAATATTCAGACATAACCCACGTTAAAATTTCAGGTACATTTTCTCTGATTTCTAATATTTGCGCTTTTTTCGATTGCATGAATTCTTCTGGAGAAATAGAGCGTTTATCACGGGAAAAACTTAATAAGGTATCTATATCTAGAGCTATTTTAACATATTTATATGATGCGCATTGATGTTTTGACGTTTTTTCTTCTAAGCTCAAAAAGTTAGTTATACCAGCTAGTCCAGTCATTAATAAAGTTATTCCTCCATTAATGTAGTTCCAAAATTCAGTATCCTCAGGATCATTATGATTATTAGAAAATATAGATGAAGCAGCTATACCACCAAGTAATACTACAGGAACACCTAATCTTTTATGCCATTTGGAATAATATTGGGCACATAAAGAATGCATTATAGAATAAGTTTTAGACATTTCTGCCCATTTTCTAATTAATTTTTCATGATATTTATCCCATGTAGAAGTCATTTATTATATAAATATAATAAATGATTATAATTTTAACTATGATGATTTAAATTATTCAAATAACTTTATCTATTATATACTCTTATATGTTTCTACAATTTATATATTAACTTTAGATAATAATAAATTTATTTGCTCTTGTTGTTGTTTTATTACTTTATCCATCTGTTTTACCTTTCCCCATAATAACATATTAACCTTTTCTTTATCAATTGTTAATGCATCATCCAATTCTATTTTATTAGTGGCATTAGATTTTTTAGATGGAAAAACACAAGTACCAGCATTTGCTACACCTTCTGAATAAACTTGTTCTACTTGTTGTGCTATAAAACCAAAAGATCTCGTTTCAGTTGTTGCTCCTTTACTGCTTGCAAATTGCTCAATATAACCATATTTATTTATATCTATTTTATCAAAATAATCTGTCATTTCCTTTTCTACTGCATCACCAGTTTCAATATGTGTTTTTAATCTACTATCACTCCAATTGGACCAAGTTCCACTTGATATAATTTTTTTACTAGAGGTGTTATAATAAAAATAGGTAAAATAGCTAGAAATTTTATTATGAGTATGGGAGATACTCATATTTATTCGGATCATATAGAAGCTGTAAAAACTCAAATTAAAAGAATACCATATAAATTTCCAACGATTAAAATACCTAATATTAATAAGATTGAAGAACTATCTGAATTAAATGTAGATGATTTTATTCTTGAGAATTATATCTCAGATAAAGCAATAAAAGCAAAAATGGTTGCCTAAATTATTTATTATAAAATTTTATTATTATTTTTGACTTAATTTATATAATAATTTTTCACATAGTGAAAAATTATTTACTAGGAAAAAATAGCATTTTAATAATAAATGACTTTCAGAGTAAAAACATACAATAGTTTATTATATATACCTCAACTTGGAGGAGCTACAAGTACTTAAATTTTCGAGGAACAGCGACAACTTATAATTCAGGAGACGTGATACAATATCAAATGATTTATTTGTAGCGAATTCTATTACTGGTCAACCAAGGACAGCTACTAATACTCAAATATATCTTAAAGACAACATTAGTTACTGTCTGGAAAGTATAATCTTTTAGGTGGTACTCGTGCTCTATACAATTAAAAATTATTTTAAAATTTTATTCTCTTGTTAAGTAATAAATATGACTCACCCAATCGGAGGCAATCAAAATTTCAAAGTTGAAAATAAAACAGGTCAAGTTGGACTTCTTAAAGCAAGCGACGTCAAAATAGCAGGCAATGCTTTTATAGGAGGAAAGATTAACCAAATTACTTTACCAGACGTAGCTACAACTTTGGTAGGTACTGATAATAGTCAGACATTGACAAATAAGACTTTTAACGATTTAACTAGTTTTAACAGTGGGTTATCAGTTAAAAACCCCGATCCTTATATAAGTGGAAATATGAGATTTTACGACGACGATAATAGTAATTTTATAGACTTACATATACAAAATCACAAAGTAGAAGAAAGTTATTTAAATCTATATCTACCTAATGATACTCATAATTCTGTATTAGTTGGAACTATTAATACTCAGACATTGACAAATAAGTCTTTTAACGATTTAACTAGTTTTAACAATGGATTATCAGTTAAAAACCCCGAATCTAATACAAGTGGAACTATGAGATTTTACGACGACGATAATAGTAATTTTATAGACTTACATATACAAAATCACACATTAACAAGTGATTTAAATCTGTATCTACCTAATGATACTACTAATTCTGTATTAGTTGGAACTATTAATACTCAGACATTGACAAATAAGACTTTTAACGATTTAAATATAGATTTAGGAACTAATAACAAATATTCAAATTTATCGTATGACGACTGCAAACCGTTATTATTATTTAATAAGTCAAGTAGCGGAACAACTCATACTCATTTAGTTATGAAACACGACAGTTCGCAAAGTGATTATATCGTATTAAGACAAAACGAAAGTGGTACTTTCAAAATTAATTTTGAAAATAGTGGGGATAGATTTGAAGTTAGTAAAAATTGGGATTACGGAAACGCTCACGCAAAATTTAATTATACTGGCAGCCATACTCATTTCTACGACCCATCTGCCCAACATGGTGGTTCTGCTTCAGTCGCTGGTAGTTGTTTTAGTTTTCCTGATAACGGTGCTGCTATATATTTTAATACAACTTCAACCGAGGATATCGGCAATACTGGAGCAGGTACTACAAATTATTTTTCATTTGCTAACTCAGGCGACCAACAGGCAAGGATTACTATGGATGGAAAAGCAAGAATAGCGCTTCAGTGGTTAGATAATGATGACCCAAGTGATAGAAGAATAAAATATGATATAAAAGATTATGGAAACGCTACTGCTGTTATAGATAAAATCAAAATAAAATCATTTATGAAATATCAGTTAAAAAATTTTAATAATGATAATGAAGGAAACATGTTGCCCTTTGCAGACCGTTTAGGTGAAGCAAAATATTCAATTGGAGTTATAGCACAAGAAATAGCAGATATACCTGAATTAGCATTTATGGTAGAAGGTAGTCCTGAAGATACAATTAATCCAATATATATTCATAATTATATCCCAATTATATCATTATTAGTAAAATCTAATCAAGAACAGCAAGAACTCATAAACGAGATGAAATTAACTCTGGATAAATTGAATAACTCAAGCACCTTTGAAGCTTTTAAAGCTTAGTTAAATAATCAAACCTATTTAAATATTAAATCTTTTTAATTAAATGTCTACAACTATTATCTATCCACATCGAATAGAATTTTTAAATCGAGGTAAATGCAGTGTTTGTGGTTCATTAACTCAAAAAATTGTAAATACAAATCTTAGTCACTTTTTTGGATGGACATCTTGTAATCAAAAGGATTGTGATGAAAAAATAAAACAAAGTTATAATGAAACTACCACAGACATTGAAACTCTTATTAAAAAGTATGGTGAAAAAATAACTATAAAAAGAAGTAATAATACATTAGAACATGATTGGGAGTTTGATAGTAATGCGAGTAAAGAAGTAAAAGATGGACCTTACTGGGTATTCGTAAAAAATATTAGTCAAAATAAGAGAAAAGAAGTTACATTAGATAGTATTGATGAATTAAATAAAGTTTTAAAATAAATATTAATATATTTTAAAACAACAAGACTATTTTTCATTAGAAAGTTGTATTTCATTAATTCTACAACACTTTTTATATTTAATATTAGAGCCACAAGGACATAAGGCATTCATTCCTATTCTTTGTTTTTTAACAACTTTTTTAGGTAAAGATAATTCTACTCCAAGTATTTTCAAGATTTCATTACAATTTTCAGTTGTAAAACTATCTGCTTTATTAAAATCTAAATCCATGTTTTTAATTTTATCTATTTTTTCAGGTGTAATTTTATCAGGAGATATACCCAAACTTTTTAATAGAGGTAAAACGTGTTCCATTTTTATTAAGATAAATAATTTTTAAATATTGTTTATGTATTTCCAAGTTTTTTGTAATTTCCACAACCATTATTATTATTAACTGGTTTATTTACAGTTTTAAAGGGATGCGGAGTGAAAGTTTTTAACATAGTGGGTTCAGAAGCAACTTTGACAGGATACTTGATTGGTACATAAGGTTTATCCCAAAATTCTTTATAGGTAGAATAATTACAAGGAATTCTTGTTGTAACAGCATATTTTTCATTATTCATTTATTTAACATAAATATTTTATTAAAGTTTAATTACTTTATTGGAAATTTCTAAAAGTCTTTCATCATGTGTAATTACAATTGTAGTTTGTTTTTTAATAATATCTTTTATAATATCTATAATAATTTGGACTGTCATATTATCTAGAGATGATGTAGGTTCATCAAGTATAATAACCTTTTTATCTTTTTGAACTAATATTCGTAAAAGAAACATAATCATCCTTTGTCCACCCGATAATTTTTCTCCTTTTCTGCCAACCTTAAAATCCAATTTTTTATTAAATACTTTATTTATGTTATATTTATGAATTATATCTATAATTTGGTTTTCATTTACACCATCTATACCATAAGTTATATTATCATATATAGTTCTGTTAAAAGGTATAGGATTCTGTCTTATAAAAAGAATTTTAGATCTAATACTTGATGTTGATACATCCTTTGTATTTTTACCATCTATGTATATATTACCTTTATATTCTATTAATTTTAATAAACTTTTAACTAAACTACTTTTCCCACTACCTATTTCTCCAATTATAACGACAGATTCTTTTGGATCAATATTGAGAGAGAAATTTTTAATAATTTGTTTGTTTCCGTAATTTATACTTACATTTTCAAAAGAAATACTTCCTTTAGTAATTTCAAAATTCTCCTTAGTATCTTCTATACTATTGAGTTTACTTAAATTGTGTGATATTTTTTGATAACTACCTAGATTTTGTATTAAATTGGGTATTTCACCGGAAAAACTACCTATTTTTTTAATAATAAACATTGAAGTAATAGAAATACTAATTAAATTATCTTTAGATATTTGGTTATTTTTCATTAATTTATATGCATACGCCAAAATTGATCCAAAAATTATCAAAGAAAACACTTGTATAATCATTCTTAAATCATTTGACTTACTAAAAGTTGTTTGATATTTAGTAACAACTTTATCTTGATTTTTTCCTAAATTATTTAATTCTTTATCTGCTGTTTCCATAGCATACACATCATTTAAATTATCAAATAACTCTGTGATATCTTCATGTAATAAATCAGTTTCTTTATCTAAATCAAATGAAACTTTAAGAATATTATTTACTATAGGATAAATTATGAGACAAGATACTATAACCATTGAAATTGTTAGTACTCCTAGTTTTATATCAATAATTGAAAATCTAATTATTACACCTACAAAAATTAATAATAAAGGTACTATATAATTACGGATCTGAAATGCTAGTTCTTTTACAATTACAGGGAGCTTAATAATTTGACTAATCGTAACCCCTAAATCTTGCTCTTCGAAATTATTTTTATATTTTTCTAAAATACTTTTTACTATATTTTGTCTAATATAAGATTGTAATTTTGGCATAAATACAGTATCTATTTTATCAAGTATTAAAAACATAAAATTATTAGCCATAAATATAGCTAATGTTTTTAAAATCTTTGGATTTTTATTTTCCTTAATATCATCAATAAGTTTTGTATAATATTGAGGTAATATAATTGATGAAACAGGATAAGAAAGCATAAATACTAAGTAAATTAAAACAAACTGTTTATTGTTCTGTAAAAAATTAACAATGATTTTATTGGTATTCATTTATTAATAATAATTTTTTATTTAATTAACCTAAATTATCTAACTAAAATTTTCTTATTTTTTATAAATTATAAAGTATAAATAATAAAATGTCGGATCCAAAACAAAATTCTGATAAACCAAAAGGTGTGGGTGGTTGTAAATCAACTCAATATGGGTGTTGTAGCGATAGAATTACTTCTGCAAAATCAAAGGATGACGCATGTAAATCAAAACCAACCCATAATAAAATTTTACTAATAGTAGTTATTGTATTAATTTGTCTAGTTGGATTAGGAATTGGTGGTTATTATTTAATATGGAGAAAAATACCTGATAATCCCCAAATCTTAAACTCTAATCGCCATAAATATTTTTAAATGTAAGCATGAATAAATTGAAAAATAAATAACAATCCATCAAAAAAAATTGATTTTTTATTAAATGATTTTCAAAAAAAAGATTGAAAATGACTCTTACACCTTCTCAGTTCAAAATACAAAAAGAATTAGGAAATGGAACATTTAGTAATGTGTACGAAGTTGATCTGAATGGAAATAAAAAGGCGTTTAAATCATTTAAAGTCAATTTAGAAAATTTAGATATAGAAATTTTAAGAGAATTATCTTTACTAGGCATTTTAAAGCATAAACCTATATCTATTCCTATAGTTACTGCTAAAAACTTTGTATATGAAAGAAATGATACGGAATTAACAATAGGGTATATCATGGATATTTACCAATATGATTTAACGCAATGTATAATAAATAAGAACTTAAATTATAATAATAAATTAGGCATATGTAATGATTTACTAAAAGGATTATACTTTCTTCACTCAAATAAGATTATTCACAGAGATATTAAACCTGATAATATTTTTTTAGATAAGAATAATACAGCTTATTTAGGAGACTATTCACTTAGTAAAGTTTTCTCATCTAACTACAAAAACGAAACTCATACTTCTTTAATTGCTACCAAGACTTATAGAGCTCCAGAAGTTGTTTATGGAAAAGGTTATAACCACAAAGTTGATATATGGTCATTAGGTGTTTGTTTATTTGAATTATACCATGATGAGTTGTTAAAATTTAACACAGACATAGAAACTCTATGTTATTTGGAAAATAGTTGTAAAAAAATGATTAACAATGATTTACTAACAATAATTATTAAAAAATCATTAATTAAATCCCATATAAGAAGACTTAATCTTAAAAAAGCTTTAGAAATGAAAGGGTTTAACAATAACATTGCCGATTTAAAACAAATTAGTAAAAAATGTTGGGAAATTAGCTCAAATTATAATATTACAGAAGACATAGAAGAGATGGCAGAAAATTTTGAAATAGAAAAAAAAATTACTAAAGAATTAGCCCAGAAGATAATAAATAAACTAGACTGCGACTCTCATACCAGTATCTCTTTAGCTTCAAAATTTTACGAAACAGAGCCAATGTATGACGAAAGAGAAGATGTAAAGGAATACTTTAGTATATTTCAACAATTAGATTTCAATTTATACATCTAAATTATTTACAATTAAAAATAGTTGATATATTTTAAAAATATATCAACAAATTATTTTACTGTAGCAACTACACCGATTACTTTAGTTTTATTTTCAGCAAAAAGTATTTTCATGTCTTTATCAATAAATTCAGGACGTATTGCAAGTTTAAATGTACATAAAGCAGTATCTCCAGTTCTTAATATTTCATCATCTGTAGTATTTTCAGGATTTCTTGAATTTACCTTATTTTCTATTTTAGTCAAAACTACAGGTGCTCTAATAGCTGAGCAATGAACAACAGGTTGATAGCCTACTTTAATAGTGGTAGAATGAGTTTTCATAACTTTAATATTAGCAGAAAATTCGCATGTTAATAATTGTTGATTTTTATCAGAAATTATAACATTACCTTTTCTTATTTGTTTTTTATCTATCTTTTTAAGAGCTAAACAAACATAAGATCCTCTATTTACTTCTTGGACAGGTACTTTTTTGCAATGTATTGACCTAACAGAAACAGCTTCGTATTTATTGTTATTTGGTCCTAAGTAAAGCTTATCATTAACTCTAATACATCCAGATTTCAGGTGACCACCTACTACTGTCCCAACTCCAGGAACTGACCAAATTGAATCAACAAACATTTTTACATTAGTATCAATTAAATTTCTTGGAGCTTTGTTGAGTATATTGAAAAAAGAAGTTAAATTATCACGTCCTTCACCTGTTACATTAGATATAGGAAATATTGGTACTATTGATTGCGTATGTATTTGTTTAGCAGAAATTAAAACATCGTCTTCGGTTACTACTTTTATTGGTTGTCTACGCACTCCTGGACATTTTATAATGTTGTTTATTTCTGTTAAAGTTTGTTCATATACATTTTTAATATTTTGATCTTGAACCATATCAATTTTTGTAATTACAATAGCAAAAGGTATATTTAATGCAATACAAAGAAATATATGCTCTCTAGTCATATTATCAAAATTTTTCTTTTCTCCTCTTTTAGAAGCTCTACTACCTTTTTCGTTTCTAATCCCTTTGTTGGCAGATACAATTATAAGACATAAATCTGGTTCAGAAGAAGCTAATCCGATTATTGTAGTTTTTAAATATTTTTCGTGCCCACACAAATCAAAGAAATTTATAACTTTAGAACTTTTATTAACTATTTCTGGCCAACTTAATTTCCCACATAAACCTTGGTAATTTATCATTTTACCGTGTTCATTAAAACCAATAATTTGCTGCCCAATTGACGAGGTTCGACCTGATTTAACTTCATGTATATAGTTACATACAGATAATCTAGCTAATCCTCTTCCATCATCATTAACACCACTAGTTAAACTTCCCATAAGAGTTGATTTACCAGCATCTACTGAACCAGCAATTGCTACTTTAACGTCTATATGTTTATTTTTATTGTTTTCTCTGATAAATACTTCATAAAGATACTTATCATCGTTAACAAATGTTTTTGATAATTCTGTAATGCTAAAATTGTTTTTATCTGCAGCCGACGTTAGAATATCTATAGATTTTATATAGTCTTCGTGGCTTATTCCTACTACACTACCGTCATCCTCGATACCTATAGTATATAAAGATTCTCCATTACCTTCATCAGTCCTCCATCTCATTTGGGTTGTTATTTTTTCTACTTTTTCAATACTATTATCTAGTAATTTTAATTTATATTCTTGATTACCTTCTTCTACTTCCGGATTTCTTTGCTCCATGACAGTTATGTTTTATCTATAATTATTCTTTAAATTCCAATATATTGTATTATTTTCTGTTTTGCTCTTCTAAGTCTTTTAAATATTCATAACTTTTATCACAATAATATTTAATATTAGGTATATTATAATTCTGAGATAGGTATATTCCTAAAAATACACCGAAAACAACTGTGATTAATTTGTTCATTTATTTCTTATAAAGAAATAAATTACATTGTAAAATATAAGAATAGATATGAACTTGATTTATTCAAATAAATCAAGTATCAAATTAATTTAAAATTTATTCCTCTGAATAGTTACTAAATTTCGTATCTATATCTTTTATTATATCTATTAAATTATTTATTTTATCTTTTACATCTTCTATTTTATAAACAGAAGATGTCTTACCAAATCCTAATCTTAAAATATTAGCATCTTTATTAATAATTAATGATTTAAATAATATTTTTTCGTCTATAATTGATTCTAATAACATGTTGCCAATAGTATAAGTATTTTCAAGAATATTTATATCTATATTTGTTCCAAAAGTGCGTAAAGTAATATTATCAGATAAATCAACCAATCTATTAATTAAAATACTAAGAGCTTTTTTAATAATATAACTATTTGAAATTGAACCTATACTTTCAAACTCAAATTCAAAATCTTCAGCTATATTACAGTCTTGATAATCTTCATAATTTAATTTTCTTTTCAAAACACTTTCATCTTCTTGTATTAATATCGAATCTGGAATATTGTATTTTTCTTTATAAATTTTTAATAAGTTATCATAATCTACACATCTACTGAATACACTAGTACATACCACACTATTTACACTGTTTTTTTCGTAGGATGTAATTTCTAGAGTACATGATAATTTTATTTTTTCTGCACATTTATTACTAACTGGTTTCAATTTTACTATTTCTATATAATTACCTGTTTCATCAGGAGGAAATAAAGTAGATGAATCAATATTTTCTTTATTTCTTTTATCAAATACTTTTATATTCTCTGTGGTCACTAACATTTCATAATCGGAATTATTCTGTACATCAATGGATATTTCAAAATTTTTATATTCATCTTCAGGTAATATTTTTACTGGTATATAACTTATTCGTTGTTTTAATACTTCATCATTAAGACAACTATCATTCATTAGTATATTAATATTTTCTAGACAAATTGATTGTATATCTGCTAAAACTGTACGTCTTAACGCATTTGCAATTGATAAATTTATACCAGATACCTTAAAATTCATTACACCGTCTTCTTCGTGTTTGTTAGAGACTATTAGAGACATTTTATATATTTTTATATAAATTTAACTATTAAATCATTTTTATAATTAAAGATTAAAGATTTTATATTAAAAAATGGAAGAAATAATTCAAAATCAAACAAAACAAGAAGTTCAAAAAACATTTGAAAACGAACCAGAAAATAAACAATCTATATACCGGTGGAATGACAAAATAGAGTTATCAGCCAAAGATGTCGGAGATAATTCAAAAGGGTACAAAATAATGCATCTAAATGAAGCGCAAAAAAATAAAAAAAAATATAATGTATTAATGATATTGGGTATATTTTTAGGACCAATAGGAGGAATATTTTCTGCTATAAATTCTATTTTAAATCCTGACGAAGATCCCGTATTACCAATATTATCCTGTTTATTTGGATTTGCAGCTGGATGTATAATAACAATAATAAGATTTGGCAAATATGACGAAACAATTGTTGCTAATAAACAAGCAGCTGCTAGGTATACTGGTATAGAAAGTAGTGTAAGAAGACAACTAAGTCTTTATAGAAAAGACAGAGTTCAAGCAAATCAATACATGAAATGGTTAGAATCTAAATATGAAGAATTATTTTTATCAGCACCATTATTACCCTCTGCGGCATATGAAGAATATGAAATTTTAGCTAAATCAATAGGAATTGAAATACCAAATCAATATTTTGATACTATAAAGATTAATTCTGAATACGAAGATAAGATTGTTATTGATTTATCAAATAAAGAAGATATTAAAATTAATATAGTAGAAAGTCAAAGTCCCGAAGATAATTCAGAGGAGCAGGTACAGGAAGTATTATCTCAAAAAGAAATAAAAAGAAGTGCAGGTATGGCCAATTTCCCTGAATTAAATCAGTACTCTGATAAAATGTTACAATATGAATTAAAACGAATGATGGGAATATTATAATTTATTTTTTATACAGTAATAAAATGCTTAATACTAAATTTTTAGAGTATCTCAATAACTCTATTAATAAAGGTCAAGATGTAGAAGATTTAATCAATATCATAAAAATAGAATCTAAATCTGAATTATGTACAATTTTTTTAAGTATAAATAATACCTACCAGAAAGTGCTTTCAACATTAGATGGCGATATAGATTTAGAAATAAGTACAAAAATTTATGATATTAATTATGATCCTTCTATTGTAACAACGCCTACTATATACAAATTTTCTTTATTAATACCGATTCAAACCACTGAACACTTAGGGCTTATTCATTTAGCGCGCAATAGTGAAGAATTCACAGAATACCAAATTTTACCATATTTATCAGTAGGAATCTCTATAGTTCAAAATTTTCTTGAAAAAGAAAAAATTCTATTTGAAAAGAATCGATTAAATTATGGAAAAGAATTATTTTTAGCTAATATGAGTCATGAAATAAGAACACCTGCAAATGGTGTAATTGGGTATAGTCAACTTTTAATGCAAACACAACTTAATACTACACAAAAAAGTTATTTACAATCTCAAAATCAATGCTCATTGCAACTTATGCAAATCATAAATGACTTGTTGGATTTTTCTAAATTGGCATCTGGTAAAATGGAAGTAAGAAATGATTGTTTTTGTATACAAGAAATTATAGAAACATTAAAAAACACAACTGGGCAAAAAATACAAGAAAAAAATCAAAGCGTAGATTTTATAATATCTGAAGACCTAAATCAATTTATGATTTCAGATAAACAAAAGGTAGTACAAATTCTTATTAATTTAATTTCTAATGCTAATAAATTTACTGATGTTAATGGAATAATAAAAGTAAGTTTTTATTTAAATGATAACAAATTAGTTATATCAGTAAAAGATAATGGAATTGGTATAGCTGAAGATAAACAATCAAAATTATTTTCTATATATGAACAAATTGAAAATAATGGCACAAAAACCGGTTCAGGGCTAGGTTTAGCCATATGTGAAAAACTATCTACACTGCTAAATGGATATATACAGGTAAAAAGTAAAGAAGGAGAAGGATCAGAATTTATCGTAATGATTGAATATAAACCTTTTAATGATTATGAATTAAAATTAAAACAAGATCTTGATTTATTAAAAGACAAATCTGTTCTAATTGTAGACGATAATTTAGATAACAGAATTTTACTAACAGAGCTATTATTTGAATGGAAAATGAAACCTATTGCTTGTGCTTCGGCATTAGAAGCATTACGATTAATAATGGGAGATAGGCATGATTTTTCTTTTGGCTTAATAGATATAGTTATGCCTGGTATATCTGGTATAGATTTAGCGTTACAAATAAGAGAAGAAAAACCCTTTTTCCCAATGATAGCTTTATCATCTTTGGATACGTTTGTTAATACCAAAGAATTTGATGAAAAACTTGATAAGCCTATTAATAAAATAAAATTATTAGAAACTATATACAGAACTTTAATTAAAGAAAGAAAACCAAAATCATATATTGGACAAAGTGATTTTAAATCCCTATCAAGCTCTTCAGACTTTACACAATTCAAAAAAGATTCAAAAATTTTAATAACAGAAGATATTCTTTATAATCGTACACTATTAGAAAATATATTACAGTCATTAAATTATACTAATATAACTACTACTGAAAATGGATTAGAAGCATTCAATATTATTGAAAAAGCCTATAACGAAAATGAACCTTTTGAAATTCTTTTATTGGATTTACGGATGCCTATAATGGACGGATTCGCGGTTATAGATAAGATTAACATTAATGGTTGGAAACTTCCTGAAATAATAGTAGTAACGGCTAGTACTATGGATTATGATATTATAAATTGTAAAAAAATGGGAGTTAAATATTTTATTACTAAACCTATTGATATTAACCAACTAAACGAAGTAATGTTACACGTTTCAACGAAAAAAGAAGTATTTTAAATTTGATTTATCATAAATCTTATTATGATAAAATCAAAATAATGCAACAATATATCAACAAAGCTATTGAAGAATCAAAGAAGAGTATGGCTAGAGACCATAGACATGGTGCAGTTTGTGTAATCGGTGGAAAGATTGTAAGTTGTGGACACAACTATGTTGATGATCCACATCAGATAAAAGGTTCAAAAGAAAGTGATTAAGTATAAAAAATCAAAACACGCTGAAATAGATGCAATACTTAAATTACCAAAAAATACTAACATGAGAAAAGTTAAATTATTAGTAGTTAGAGATGGACTCAAAATGTCTAAACCATGTGAATTATGTGATAAAGTTATACAAGAGTTAGGAATAAAAAGAGTATATTATTCTTGTAATGGTGTGATAGAAAAACTTTAATTTGTTATTAATTAATAACAAATTTCCCAATTAAATAAATGACTATCTATTGTGGTAACAATGCTTTAGATCCAAAATTATTATCAGGAGAATCCTATTTAGGCACAAATTATAAATGTTTACAAAAAGGTATTATGAAAGGTAAGAGTTTACCTAGATATACAGGTGATTATCATAAAATTGATACACGAAAAATTTATTGCGGAAAATCTGTAATATTACCTGGTGGCTATGACTATATGGGTAATCTTCCAATTTGCTTAAGTAAAGGAATCGGTTTAGGAAAAGCACGTTTTGGATTTAATAATATTAAAAAAAGTACTTTATCCAAAAGTATATTGTTTATATCTAATTTTTCAATTATCTTTATACTATTAATACTAATTAAACCAAAATCCTTAACATACTATGATAAAAAATCTAAGAGTTACAAACGCAATATCTTAAATACTTTAATTTTAGCTGTAATTCTTAACTGTTTTATGTTTGTAATTTTGTATTTTATATTTTTTAGAAATAAATAAATTTCATTTCTTTTATAAATATGAACATAATAATTTCACAGTATCTATACCCATTTTCGAGCTGCATGGGTGGATTATTAATTTTATACTTATGCTCAAATTCTTCAAGCGTAAAAAAATTAAAAGATATGACTTACGAACTTACAAAGGAGATCGAATATTTAAGAAAAGAAAACCTCAAAAAAGAAAAATCATATGCTGATAATTTACAAAATACTGAAAATACTTATCAAAATAAGATAAAAGAACTTGAGAAAAAGATTAGTACAATAATTAATAATGATAATGTACTTAGTCAAGATTGTAATCAAAATCTTATTAAAATATTATATAATGATTCAATTAGCGATAAAGAAATCATTGAAGAATGTAAAACATTAATAGACGCGGAATCATATATTTTCGACTAATTATTCTCTGATAGAGAACAGTTATTAACAGCAAATATACCAGGCCAATTCATAATACATCCTTTAAAGAGATTACGATACTCAATATGGGCACATTTTAAATCAAGTGTGGATTCTAAAGGAATCCACACTTTTTCTTTAAAATCTTTTTTCTCTAAATCAACAAAATATATTTTGAATCCAAGTTCAGTTATATAGTTATTTTCATTATCTTCTATTACTGAAATATTTTCACTAATCTGACATTCAAAACCTGATTCTGCCAAGATTAAAGCAATATCTTGGGTTTTTACATCTTTAATTGTAGAAATGTACAAAGTACTCATTTATACTATATTATACATTCTATAAATAAATGTTTTAATTCTTAAAACTATGAGATTATTTTTTCAAATATTTTTTCTCTATATTCTTTACAACATTTAACATTCTTTTTTGTAAAGAAGTTTTAGCTTTAAAACTAGTCCACTCTACTTGTGCTAAATGCATCGAGAAACATTTTTCACATGTACAATTTGATAAAGAAAATTGCTCTGTGTCTTTATCTTCTATAACGGAAACTGAATATTTTTTCTGTTTCATTTATTAATACAAATATATTTAAAATATAAATTTCTCATATAAAAATATTCATGATTTATATCGTACTTTTATCTATTCCTGTCTTATTATATTTAGGTACTACTGGAAAATTTACTCATTTTAAAAACGAAATAGTTAATACGTATCAAGACTGGAAAAGTCTAAACAGACTTGTAGCAAGTAACCCAAATACAAGATTTGTTTATCTAGAAAGTATTAAAATAGTATTTAATGCTAAATATCTAAAGTTTACTCAATATCTTAACAACTCTTCAAAGAAAATAGACAAGAAAACATATCTAGTTACCTACTATATAGAAGGAAAACAATATAAAATGTTAGTCAAACCGAAAAAAGGACCTAATCCTATTTTAAAAATACTAGATGAGAATGAAATTGATATTACACAAGAAATACTTCCCTACATGGGACCAAATTTAAATTGGCATAACTACCCAGTAACACCAGATTTTTTTAATAAAAAAAATATATCATTTGAATATAATAATCAGAATAAATTAACATTCAACTATACAGATATTATAAAGACCTAATAATTAGCCAAAATGAGGTACAACTCCTATAAATTTCTTTTCCTCCTTATCTATTCTCGGAGCGCTAGCTTGTGAAATAGTGTTTTCTGATACCTTATTATTTTTTTCTTTTGGTTTTAATAAATATACCAAGCCAAGTATTAATAAAGTTGTAAATATACTTGCTAAAATTATCGTAGATATAGACATTTATATTAAATAAACTTATTTGAAAATTGAATGTTATAATTAATTATAACATTCAAAATATTACATCTATTTCTTATCTCTTATATATTTAATCATATTAGGTGTCCACTTTCTTCCGTGTTTTGTTATTCCTTTACTATTCAAACTAGAAGCCATTTCCTTATTATTTGTTTTGCTTCTTTTGATGTTATCAATTACTTTTAACTCCAATGGGTTATCTCCTACTTTCATCTTAACAGTATCACCATCAGAATTTAGTAATCTAATATATTTCTTGCCATAGGGCAATTTACCTACTTTTTCATCTCCTCTTTCTAATTTTTGACTAATGGTAAGTTTAATTCGTTTACTTATATCAGCAGATTCTTGTTGACCCTTAAGAACATAACTGTAAAATTCTGATTTATTAGTACTAAATTCTAAATTCTCTGACAATGAATACACAAAAACTTTTTTATCCTCAAGCATTTTTAGATATTCAACCGATTTTTCAATGTTCCTACTAAATCTATCAATCTTCCAAAAGTAAACAGCATCATTACCTGTCGCTGTTTTACATATTTCTACTATTTCAGAAGGCATATTAGAATATGAAGATTTTTTGATTTTGATTACTTTAACTCTTTCATATACAGAAGGAATTATTGAAAGTAAAGCACATTCTTGTGCTTCCAGAGAAATACAATTAGGATCGTCTTGATTCTTTGTACTGACCCTACAAATAAGATATACTGTTTTAATATTTGATAGTCTCAAGTACTCATTAATAAGAGTTTCACAATTACAATCTTTATCATCCACCCACTCTGAAACATTATCTTTCCATAATACCAGAAACTGAAAATTTCTACATGTATTTCTATGATTCAATATTTTTTTAACATTATCTTGTTTCTTCTGACTATTTTTAATTTTTTTTGCTTCTTTTACAGTAAGATTTTTCAACATACTTTTAATTTGTTCTAATAAATGTTCAGGTACTTGTATTGAAACAGTAGATTGTTCCACATTTAGTTCAGTATCGTCCAGATCCATTGGGATTGATTGCATTGATATTTTTTTTAATTTTAATAAAATTAAAATTAAAAAATCAAATTTATTTATTACCTACTGCCACACAACCAGTTTTCCAAGCTTCCTGCTCCTCTGGCTTAAGTTTCTTCCACATAGTAGCTACACGTTTAGTAACATCTTTAGCACTATCCTTAGGATGATCTTTCTTTACGGTATCGCGATAAGCTTGGCAAAAACCTTGATAACCATTTAGAACCTTAGATGTGCTCACTTCCTTTTTTGGAGCGGCCTCTTTTTTTCCCGCTGCCGGGGCCTTCTTGACTGGCTTCTCTTCATCTGAAGAACCTTTTTGAGCTGCAACCTCTTTAGTATACCTAAGCTTATCACCGGCTGCCATCTTTTCGTATTTTTGTAGTTCAGATGAACGAGACTTGTCAGCCTTTAGTGCATTCCAACGAGCTCCTAACTCAGATGTAGTTTCAGTAGCCTTGAAATCTGGATTTTGTTGCTTTACTGTCTCGCGCATATCATTACAGAAAAATAGGTAAGCACTTTTTGAACGCTTTGGTGCATTTGGATCTTTCTTACGACGCTGTTTTCCTTTAACACTAGCAGCTGCCTCCACAAACTCTGCTGAAGGAACATAAGCTTCTTTTTCAGATTCATACCTATCCTTATCAGATTGAGCCATTTTTTGATATTTGCTAATAGAGGATTTGTCGCTTGATTTACTGCTAGATTTAAGTTCGTTCCACATTTGACCAAGCTCCTTAGTAATGCTAGTAGCCGATACTTTATCTCCTAGTTTCTCCTTAACAGAGTCACGCATATCACCACAGAAAAATAGATATGAAGATTTTCCACGTTTTGGAGCATCTGGGTCTTTTAGTGGTTTATTTACGCTAGCATTTAAAATACTTTTTATTTGTTGTTGAACTTTTTGGTTTTTGGCCCAATCACTTTCGAAACTTTCTTGTTCACCGAAAACAGACTTTACAAGTGAATTGATTTTTGTTACTGATGTCATTTTTGTAATTAAACTTATCTTTATAAACCACTATTTAACTTGAAATTTATATTTGTTTATAAATAACTCACACTCTTGAATCTTTTAACACAGTTTTAACAACCTTTTAATATTATAGTTATTGATAAATCTGAAATTCAGTTTGAATAACTTACACTGAATATTTCTTTATTAAAATAATTGTAAAATATTTTATTATATTTAATAAAATGGGCAATGTTCTAAATAATAAAACATTTCAAAATGTAGCTTCAGAAGCTGGTGACGTTGCAGTTACTACCGGAAATATTTATGCTTATACAAGAGCTATAGGTACGACTATATTTTTCTTAATATTCTTAATAGTAGGAATAATTTTAGTTAAAAAACAAACAACTAAATATATCGAAGTTCCTGGGAAAATCTCTCCTCTAAATGACAAGAAAGACGTTAAATGTACATCTCAAATTGATACGCATAGTACATCTGATGACAGTCATACCACATCTATATCATCAACAACTACATATAACTGTAATTTTAATCTTACATATACACCAACGGGTGGAGAAGAAAAAACTGTTCAAGCAAGTACTAGTCATGGAAAAGAATTTAGCAACGGTCAAAAAGTAAAAGTTTTCTATGACGCAAAAGATCCTAATACCTATTATATTGGATATAAACCATTAGCTCTTGTCCACGTTATAGGATATATATTATTAGTTTTTGCCGTTATAACCTTTTTTGGTATGATATGTTTATGGATAAATGTAATTATAGTCTCGCATAGTAAGGTAATAGCGGGACTTGAAGGAGGAGCTGTAGGAGTGGGTATGGTTGGAGGAATTGCTAGGAATGTAAGTAATATAATACTATAATTAAAATATCTTCATAATCTAAAAATAGTATTAGGTATCAATATTACTTACAAAAGAAGAACAAAAATATTTAATGCTATGTTTAGCAATACAACACCTACGGAAAAACAAAAAGAATTAATAGATAAATTTTTGGAGGAAGATGATGAAGAAGAAGAAAATAAAGGTCTTACTTGTGATTATTGTAATAAAAGTTTTTCATCTAAACAAAGATACAAAACACATCAAGATATTTGTATTGAAAAATATAAAAAAGAAATCTTAAATTTGAATCTTATTATTAATGATCTAAAATTAAATGAGAACATTATTCTTGAATTAAAAATAGAAAATAAGTTGTTAAGAGAAAGTAATCTTGGTCTGAATAGTTCTTATAAACAATTACTAGAGTTACAAAATGGTATTCAAGAAATAGCAAAACTTTCAATTGAACAGAAAAATGATGATATAAATAATATGATAAAAAAATATGTCAAAAAACAACCAAGGAAACAATTTGAGTGTTCTAATGTTATTTACATTTTAACAACTTCTTCTTTACAAAAAGACAGGAGATATATTCTAGGTAAAGCTAAAAATCTAACGAATAGACTTTCTACATACAATAAAACGGATGAACACGAAGTTTTGTTCTTTCAAGATTGTGGTGACGATGAAACTATGAATCTTTTAGAACCTACTGTTTTCAAAAAATTAAATGAATATCGGGAACAAGCAAATAGAGAAAGATTCATTTTACCAGAAGATAAAAATATAGATTTTTTTATAGATATAATTAAAAACTGTTTTGAATTTAAAAAAGGTAAGTACTTTTAAAAAGTACTTACCTTTTTTAAATTCTACATTAGAAATCTGTGTTTCTGCACACATTTAATGTGTGCAGAAAATATATTCCAAAAAAAAAATTTATTTATGATTAATTTATGTTTTTTTAAGTCATACCTGATTGAAAATAATTTCGGAAAATTCTATATTATTTCAGATATTTCTTAAAAAATACGAAATAATATAGAATTCCTATTTTTTTCGGAATTTCAATTTAAAAGTTTATTTTATAATAGTAAATGAGTTTTAACTGTAAATATTGTAAAAAAAATTTTACCTCATTAGGTAATTTAACAAAACATCAAAAAACAACTAAATATTGTTTGAAAATTCAAAGCGAAAATAATGTAGTCAATAAGGATGAAACAATTCATAAATGTAATTATTGTAGAAAAGATATATCTAAGTATCATTTAGAAAAACATATGCAAAGTTGTTTATTAAAATATCAACATATTATTGATTTTGTAGAAAAAAAACATAGAGATTCTATCTCTGAATTAAAAGAAACTTTATTAAAAACTAATGATGAAAATCTAAAATTAAAAGAGCGTAATATTGAATTAGAGACCGAGGTAAGAATATTACGTGAGCAGAACGAGCGCTCAACAACTACGGTAGAAGAAATCGCGAAGCAACCTCGTATAAATGCGAGTACAACGAACAACAACAATCAGAAAGTGTTGATAAATACACCAATGGATATGTCTATATCCACGTTGAATCAAGCAATTCAGAATGGATTTTCTGATGAATACTTGATTCAAGGCCAGAAAGGGGTGGCGAGATTTGCTTATGATAATATTCTGAAAGATGAACAAGGTAAGTTAAAGTATATTTGTACAGACGCAGCTAGGCAAATATTTCAATATAAAAATGAGGATGGTTCCATGCAAAAGGATGTAAGAGCCACAAAATTAACAAAGGCACTTTTGGATAGTGAATTGAAATCAGCTTCTCATAAAATAGCTTCTGATAAAATGAAAGATAAGAACCCGGAAGAATTTAACAATTATACAAATAATTATTTCGAAATTAATGATCTAGAAACTAATAACAGTAATTTCAGCAAAGAATTGAGTACATTAGTTGTATAGTTTTAAATTTAGTGTAATTTAAAACTTATTAATATAAATAAAAATGAATAGAGAAATAACTAATAAAGCCATAGCAATTTTTAATAATAAAAATGTGAAAGGTACAGTAACATTTTATCAATTGGCTGATTCAGACGGATTACAAGTATTTTTTGATCTCTATGATCTTCCACCTAGTACTGTGCGCGCAATTCATGTTCATGAATTTGGCGACGAAACTAATGGTTGCGCATCCTTAGGAGGTCATTTCAATCCTACGAATAAAGAACATGGTTCAATTTTTATTGACATAAACCAAAGTCATACCGGCGAACTCATAAATAATTTGAAGTCAGATTCTTCAGGAAGATTTGTTTATAATTATTTTGATCCTCGTATTAAAATAAGTGGTTTAGTTTGTTTTAGTATTGTAGGAAGAAGTGTTGTCATTCATGAAGGTATTGATGATTTAGGTTTGGGAGATAATCCTGAAAGTAAGATTACCGGAAACGCCGGTGCTAGAATGGCTTGTGCTGTAATAGGTTTGGCAAAATGTTGTTGATTTAAGCAGTTCTGTTAATTATAATCATAATGAGTAAATTACAAGATTTAATGACTATAATTATTATAATTTTATTACAAGTTTTAATAATTATTATAATTTTTGTATTTGTATTTATACCACTTAGTGGTATATTGTATTTGTATCCAAATGACGAATTAGTATTCTTTAATAATAATTAATCCGCCTGAACCATTACCTCCATTAAGATCAGAATTGGTCATAACCTGACCATTAATTTGGTATGCACCACCGGCTGGATATACCATGTGCACCTGTAGGTCCTATTGGACCTGTATTACCTGTTGGTCCAGTAAGTCCCGTGTGACCAGTCATTCACTGCTGATATATCCAGTATAAGACCATAGACCATTAGTATAAACAAGTATAGAATCATTAGTTATATTACTCATAGGACCAATAGTAATATTATTTAATTTGTGAGCATTATAAAGAACTTTTGATGCGGCAGAAGCTTGTTCATTCGAATTAAATTTTGATATTCTAAAAGAAGACATTTATTTTAGAATATCAAAATTATTTTTAGTAAAGTTAGGTATTTTTTAAAATAGGAATATTAAGATAAGTAGAATTAACATAAGATACTGAAATCATTCCTAATATTAAGGTTGGAATAAATTTAGATAGTTCTAAATAGTTAAATAAAACTATTAAACTAATAGTCCACATATTTTGGAAATAAGTTTTATGTTTAAATGATTTTATTCTGTAGTTATTAACTAAGGTGTAGTTTTCTTCTAATTTGTCTTCGAGAAAAATAATATATTTTTTATTAGAGGTACTCATATATATAATATATATTAAATGATTAAATTGGGATATAAAAAATCTGGGTAGCAGTTGTTAAAGCGTCAGTGGTTAAAATCATATTATCAAAAGATCCTAAGTGGGCAAGTCCTTGTTCATTATACTGCGTATCATTATAATAAAACCATTCATTATCACAAAGTAAACTACATACATAATGTCCTGGACGATATAAAACTATTGCCGATACCTTAAATTGATTACCATCTGATAAGCTTATATATTGATCAATTAATACTTCTTTGTCAATATATCCTACAGATCCTACAGATCCTTCAATTCTATTTATATTGATTATTAGCATGGGAGCATGAATATATTCCATATATGAAATTCTTCTTGGGAAAGTACGTATAACTTGATTAGATTTATTAGTCATTTTAAATTTATTGTCTCCTTCTAGCAGATATGGAAAAGTATCTTCTTTAGTAACTAAAAATTCGGATGTTCGGAGACGGTCTCCTTCTAATAATGATTGATTATGAATCCATATAATTAAAGATGCTGCCTTATCTACGGTTCTATGGCTTTCTACTAAATCCTCGACAGGAGGATACTGATCAGTTATATTATCAGTTCCGTAAGAAATTGTTACTGTACTTGCTTTGGGTAAATTAAATAAACCAAAAATATATGCTAAGAATTCACCTGCATCAGCCATTTTTGGTAAATGGAAATTTTCAAAGTGAGGACATGATGCTAAAATTTTACGTAAATCTGTACAATACTCAGGTTTTTGAACATTTCCTTGTATCATATTAGAAATTCTGAGTAACTCTTTTTGAACCAACTGTCTAATTTTAATATCATCTTGGTGATTAGTTCCGCATCTTGGTTCACCATCTAATTGTGTAACAGTTTCATGTAAAAGATAATTAGTAACTGTTGTAGGATTGGAGAATAAAGATACTAAAGTACTATCCATATAACAACTTTGACCTACCCAAATTAATCCTTTTATGTGACATGTATCTTTTGGTAGGTACCATACAGATTGTTTAGTTTTAATATTAAAGTAATATGGATGATTCTTAGTAAATGATTCTAACTTAATCCAATCTTTTGGGAGTCTTAAATCAACGGTAGGTTTATTTTTGTATAATAAGTTATGTATGGTATCTTTAAAATATTCTTCATTATCATAATTAACTATATCCCAACCATTGGGTAAAGTTTTTATTATAGGCATTTTATATTAATATAATATAATATAATATAAAATTATTTAGTTATTAAATTCATTATAAAGCCAATTATAGAAATCCATTTCTACATTTAATTCATAGTAGCTAACATTTTCTGGATCACCATCATAGAAAATATCGTAATAACTATGAATTAGTTCTTTCGCTCTATCTTTTAACTCATTAGGAGTTTTACGTAGTTTCCAAGTGACAGAACAATTACCACAATCGCTATTACCTGTTGCCATAATTTCTTGATATTTTTTTCCATTTTCTCTTACTTTATACATATGTTTACTTCTGCTATGTTGGGCTACTACATTACTAAGTTTAAGCCTTGAATAAAATTTTTCTCGTTCTTCTTTTAATTCATCATTAGAGTAAGGCCTAGTTTTTTCTTTTATTTCATATTCTAATACAGACATTTTATATTTAATACTTTGTTTTTAAACCTAACATTAATCAATTATATTTATAATAGTTTTGTAAGTTTCTATGGCTGAAACTAAATTTCCTTTATCTTGGTATTGATTAGCTCCTCCTTTTTCATGTAATAATAATATTTCTACCGATAACTTGTCACATGAATAAACACTATTATCGGGGTGTTTTTCTTTTCTATTTATTGGAACATAAAGACTGGTATTTCTAGTAGGTTCATAATCATGTATAGGTATATTATATTGTTCTTCTATAGTCCTAGTTTGTAGATTATACCATTTTAGATTGCTTAAATATTCTTGGTTCATAGTATTATTATGGTCTTTTGGAGTAAAAACATAGATATATCTATTAAAATTCGACAGTAGGCAATTTACTTTAGCTATATACATACTAAAATTTTCTATATCTTTTATTTTGTACATTACAGGATTATTAAAATAATCGCTAAAATTTTTATATAATATTTCCCTATCATAACTAGAATTATCAATTAATTCTCCGTAATTCATATTTTATTTTTAATATAATTTTTCTTTTTTTAAACAGTAATAATCTATATAATAAATGAACAATAGTATAAAATCAAAAAAATTTTATTCAACTGGATTTATACCTTTATCTAATGACCAAACTAGGCAAAGTCAAGGGTTACGATCTCAACTAATATCAAATTCATGTGTAAATGAACTAGTTGATTCTTCATTAGGTTTAGTAGCTACTAAACCTAATGAAGAATCATTGAATAATATAATGTATCCAAGTAAAGCTGTTAAGCTTACTTATGATTTACCTAAAATACCTAAAAATTCTACGTGTTTAAGGTATTTAAGAGAAATTTGACTTAGTTAAGTTATTTAATAATTGAATTTCTGATTTAATCCTCAGAGATTTACTTTTATTTTTTCTTAATGCTTTTTTAATACGAACCTTAGAATCTAAAATAATTTTAGCATATGAATTAAGAATAAATTTAGTAACAATATATCTAATATCTTTTAATAATATAAAATCATCTATCATTTTATTATTTTATATATTTATAAAAATATATATATATTATACAAAATGGAGGAAATTAAAAATATAGAACAGAGAATATTAGCTTTAGAAGAAAAGATTGAGAAAATGGTAGAACTTTTAGAAGAAAAAATCGAACCTAATTGTAATAAAATGAACCATCATATAAGTTTTGTAGAAAATGTTTATAGTTCTTGGCGTCATCCAATTACATGGCTTTTATCAAAAATTAATGGAAGTATTATACAAAGTCCTGAAATAAAAAGAATTAAAGAAAAATAACGTTAAAATTTTATAATTAGATTATAAAATTAATTAGTATTTTACCTCCACGCATCTAAAGTGTGTACTACACGAGTTTGTTCCATTTGTATTCCAGGAAAACATTACATTAGCGTCACTTTCAGCTGTTGCATAGCATCCTTTAGGACCATTTGGCCAACTTACAGTATCATTCCATCTATTCTTCACATCAAAATTAGTATTTTGACCAATTTGTCTACACTGGTCGACAGTCAATGAATTTGCGTCATCTGGATAGCCAGAAGTTTTGAAACTAAATTGTGATTGTGAGGTTATAATTTATTTCTACATATATTAGCTGAAGGAACATAGCTGGTATTATTGGAGCAATAAGTATTACACAATTTTAATGTTTTTATTTGGTTAAATTGAGTAATTAACTTATTTAGTTTATTTTGTACATCTGATTTGTCAGATTCTTTCATAACACTTTTAGTAAGGTTATCTTGTAAATTACTAATACTTGTTTGAATACTATCTAAAGAAGTTTTTGGTAATAAGGTTTTTAAACAACTACTATTCTGATTATACATATTTATTTAATATCAGATTTATTGATTTTAAAAGTATTATTTATTTTTTTAGAAATAAATGAAAGTTAGTTTATATTTTTTTGATAATTACACAAATGTATCTATATGGATTGCTGGATTACTATGGATAATTTTCTTTTTTCCTTTTTATACATTTATTAAGAATGATAAACTCTCTAAAACAAATAGTATTATATATAGTTTAATTTGTTCATTAATCATGGCGTCGGTATTTTGTTTAACATTTTCTAAAACTTTAGTTGAATATGTAGTATTTCTAACAGGTATTGGATTTTTAGTATTTGGGGCGTTATTAGCTTCTTCTACGCACAATCATCGTAGATTATATTTTATTTTAGGAATGTTATCTTGTTTAATATCTAGTATAATACTTTGGTTCTTTCGAACAAAAGTATATAAAGCAGGATTACCCGATACACCGGGTAGATTAGATAGTTTTTTTAGTACAGGAGGAATAATATGGAATGTTATTATGATTGCTATGATACTCTATCTTTTGAAATAAATTAAAGATCTTTATTTTTTACGCAAATCTATGTACCAATCAGAAAGAATACCATATCACTTAGTTCTATATAGTTGAGAAATGAGTAGGGTAATGAGACAACACAATGAACATCAAAATATATTTATACTGTTTTTTTGTGACGTTGACAATGTCAACGTCACAGGTCATCAATTGACAATATAATTTCTATCCAGTATTCTTGGAGTTCTGTAATCTTATTCAATACGTGTGTCAATCCACTTAATGTGAGAATATACATCTTGTTACTTCTTAACTAAAAATATCCAAACACAATTTCAATTTTTATAAAAATTGAAATTTCATCACTGTTTACATTTCCCTAACTCTAATACATCCTAGTTAACTATATTCTATGAGAGAATTATAAAAATAAAGATCTTAGTTTTTACTAAGTTTTAATATAATATTTTAAAGTAGTCAGACTTATTATTTTAAATAACAGAAGGGGTTCCTAAGACTAATGCAACTTCTTTAGCATTTTTATTAATGGTTAATTCCGATAAATCTGCTTTACAAGCAAATTTCTTTAGGGTAATATCTAGTTTTTTAAGACAAATCCAATAGAATATTAACGCTGCGCTAACTGATTGTGGTCTTGCGCGATTTAATTTAGACGATCGATTCTTTGTTTTAACATAAAGATCTATTACTTCCTTTTTTTGTTCTTTTGTAGCAGAAAACTTATCCATTAAATCATTGATATGATGTATAGCAGTTATACTTGTCGTATGTATGGGTGAGTCTTTAGGAGCATGTACGCTTACAATTTTTAATCCTTTTAAGCTTGATTTTTTGTTTAAACCGAAAGTTTCCATGAGATCTTTTGGTGTTTGACATTTATCAGCAATTTTATAAGAATGATAAATACAAGCAAAAATGACTGCTTTTCTTGAATCACCTCTAAATATCTGTCCTTTAGTTACTTGAGTATAAATTTCATTTGCTTGCGAAACTATTGTTTCACTAAATCCCATATTTTCTACATCTTTATTAATATTTCTTTCATCTGATTTTCTCATTTGAACTCTATTAGGATCTGAGGATCTTTTACCATCAGCTTGACCGTAAAATCGCCATTCTTTTTCGTGCATAATAGTTTTTCCAATCTGTTCACCACATTCTAAACAAACAATAGTTCCATTTTCTTCTACTGTGTCATCATGTTGACATTCATCTGTATGCGGAATTTTTTTCCCATTGCTCTCTAGTTCAGCAAAGGCTTTTTCAAAAATTGTAAAGTCTGACTCTGGCATTGTAGTTTAATATAAAAAATATTATTTTATATTAATTTTCATTTTTATTATTGACTCAATTTAAAATAGTATTAATAAAAAGTAATCAATGAGTTTTAAAATAAATACAGTTAGAAATAAAAGAAATTCTGTTAAACCTCTTACTGAAACAGAATCATTAGCTGAAAATATTGATGAAAAATCAGTAAAAATACAAAATAATGGTAATGATTATTTTATAAACTTTCTAAAAATCAAACTAAATCGATAGGAGTTGTATCAAACTCTAAGATAGTTTTTGATGAAGAACAAAATAAATGGATACTTATAAAGGACTAGAATCAGATTTTAATGCCTTATTTATCTTTTTTGCTGGATTTTTTCTTTGACTTTTATTGAATTTATCAAGTAGTGGTATTAATCTTAAGAAATATTCATCTTTATCACTGTCTTCTTTAGTAACATCCCATTCTTCTGCTATGACACAGTTTCCTTCTTGAATTTTATGTACTTCATCATAATCATCAATAATTATAGTATTGAATGGAGTTAAGCCATGTATATTATAGTCATCCCATAATAGGTGTAAGTTTTTACTTCCATGTTGGTATTTTTTTGAGATATCACAATGGTACCTGAAAAATATATAATCAAGTTTTCTATTATCTTTAGATAATAAAATTTTGTCTATTATAAAAAGAGCATAATCTTTACTTGCGGCTGTCCAAACTATAACATTGAATTTTTTAAACAGATAGTCCAAAAATTTCTGTAAATGAGGTCTTTCATATACCATATAATAATCATCCATATTATAGGATTTTGTCTTATATTTAGTATCAAAATCTTCAATTGCTGAAATTAGTGTTTCATCTAAATCTAAAATTACATAATTAGTTTTCTTTTTCATTTATTATTAAAGAGAATTTAAATATTTATCAAGTATTAGATGGAGTTATAGGATGTTTAGGCTCTACTTTTTCTCTTTCTTTTTGCATAGCCAAAGCTTGTGACATTAAATCTGAAGAATTAGTACCAGCTTGAGTACTAGATTTAATATGTTTAGAAACATTACGGTTAGGAGATTCTGGTTCACCAAAGTCTGTTGTTAAGTCATAACCTCCATCATTATTAATCATTGGAACTGGTCGTCTACTGATATCAACCTTTTCATCTAAATCTATATTGTCAATACTAGTATTAGATTTTCTTGTGTGTCTAGGGGGGTCTGTTTCTTGATTTTCTTCTTGTACTTTATTTTTATGTACACGAGAAGGAGCAGGTTTAGGTGGATCTGGTATCGGGGGTTCAGAAACTGTGGTAGGAGCTGGCGCAGGTGGTTCGGGAGAAGGAATCATCAATTTAGGATTTCTACCAATTTGTTCATTAAACCATTGAAAAACAGTATCATTCTCATATAAATTAACTTCCCCATTTGTTGAGATAAATAATAGACATGGTACCGTATTTATTTTAATGTTTTTACTTCTTAGAATTTGTTTTCTGATATTTTCATTATCTATACATACCAAACTTAGATTAAGATTAGATTCTAAATCAACTGGATAAGAATTCAACATTTGAATTAATTGAGTACAAGAATTGGAATATTTGCTATATAAAATTATAGTATTTTCGCTCATTTTAGTTTAATAATTTTAGTTTTAAATAATTTGTATACTTTATTGTTTAAAATTTTAATTCTTACAAGAATAAAATGGAATACGCTGATAATATTTTCTCTGATAAATGTGATGATAATTTTTATCGTTTCGTAGGTTATTCCCAAGAGAATAATAAATGTTTACAAGAATATTTTAGTCAAAAAACTGTTAATATTATTAAAAATAAAGTAACAGAGTTAACATTAGGAGTTGATCCTTATAATAGACCTTTTGTTGTGTCCGATAAAGTAATATGTAATGTGATGAGTCAAATATATGACTCTTTTAGACCGGCTACAGCAGGAATATATACAAGATATATTATGCCATCTGGTACTACATCGGTTAGTTATGTTAATGATATGATAAACCAAGTCATAGAAGTAATAACTATGGATATTAAAACAAACACAGGAATAGAAGAGAATAATAAAAAGTTAACTGCATGGACAACTCTTTATGGTGATTTTAATGAACATAAATTAAGGCAGCATTCTAAAATTAAAGTTCAGAATAAAAGACCAGCTCCTTTTCAATTTAATATGACTTATTAATTAAATGATTTAATATTTTAAAATATTAAATCTCTTTATTACTTTTCTAATTAAAACTTTATATTTTCTTCATATAATGTAGATATAGGGCTAAATTTAGGGATATATCTAGTAACACCATGATATGTGTAATCTATTTTGTTAAAACTTTCTCTGAATTTGATAATATTAAGTTCTCCACCATATTGCTCTAATATTCTCCAATGTGGAGCTGCTGCGATACTCTTATTTTTAGCATTCATAACTTTGTTATACATTTTAATTAGTAAAGTGTTAGATAAATTATAAAGATGGTTATGTTTATTGTCTAATATATATGCTTTACAACAATTAAATGAACAAAAAACACCGTCGGTTTCGTAATATCCTGCTTTATTTATATCTATACTATCATTATTTTCATCTGTTTCAAGTTTTGAACACTTAGATTCGGTAATATTTTCTTTAATAGCATAATTGTCTCTGCTAATTTGTGAATAATAACTTTTTTGAGCCTGATTAGGAATGTATCTAATTGGACACCCAATAGGCATCGAATCTAAAGGATGTCTACACCAAAAACAGTTATACCTTAACAAACTTATATCCATTCTAGTGTTGAAATCAATCATTGATAACTGACAATGGTGAGGTCTTTTAGCTTCGTCAAGAAAAGATATAATATCTGGTGTTCCTCTTTCTTTTGAGAGATCTGATAATTTAGTGGTATTATTAAATTTTGTTTCATTATCTTGTTCTGAAACAGATATAGTGTATTTTTTATGAACTGAATCCAAATCTAAATTATCCAAAGTAAACTCTTTGTTATCATCAGTTTCTTTTCTAGTTCTAGGCATTTTTTAATATTATTATATTATAGATAAATATATTTTCATTTTTAAATTTAAAATTACTAATAAATAGTATTTGCTGTTATGAAATCCCGAAACGATAAGGTATGGTGGGAATATTTTCCAAATTTATTTTGCACTTTTAATCTTCTTCCAAATTTGAATAATAATTTAACCCAAGAAATTAATTCTACAACTAGATTAATTATCGTAATTTTCTTAATATTTTTAGTATTTGATTTTAAATATGCTGTCTTATTTTTAGTAATTTCTAATATATTTATTATTCTTTACTACTATCAAAAGAAGAGAATGACTTCGAAAAATGAAAATTACGAAACCCCTGAATTAATTGAAAATTTTCAATATTTTATAAAGGAAAATAATTCCTTGGATAAAAATATTAGTTCATCTCGTAAGTTAGAGAAGAGATACTCTAAATCAATTTGTAATAATACAGAGATAATAGAGGGTCCTCATGGAGCTGTTAATAATCCAGAATGGATTTCTCCAAGTCAAAAATTAGCAGGAGGTGCAAATCCAAAGACAAAAATTGCTCCCGTAGTTGTAGCACCAATCAGTGATTTGGAATACTGGAAAGCTAATAATCTGGTTGTACATTCTGCTATTAATGATGTTAGTAATATAGATGTTTATAATTCTGGATATGCTATCAGTTCTTGCTGCCCTAAATCTTGCGACTATAAACCAAAAACAGTAATTAAAGAAAATTTCACAGATGAGGATGTAGTTCTCGAACCAATTAATCCTCATAGTTCTAACCAAATAAAAAATATAGTGGGTACACCAGGAATTGCAGACGAAGACGAAGTTCTCGAACCCATAAGTCCTCTTACTTCTAACCAAGTAATAAATAATAATACTTCTGGTGCTATAAATTTAAATTGTGGTTATTATCCAAAAGAAAATTTAAAGGCCAACTTACCAACTAATTTATCAGTTGGTATATGCCAAAAATCAAAATACATGGATAAATTTAATGAAAATTTGTTTACTCAAACTATACAGCCTGGGGTTTATACCAAATCCCAAGTTAATCAACCTGTAAATTCTAATATGGGAATTTCTTTTACTCAACAAATCCCACCTACAACAGAGCAAACTAATAATGGTGAAATTATGTTTACTGAGCATGATCCTATATTATTTCAAAAACCTAGGAACCCAAGTTGTGTTCCTATGGATGAAATTAGTGAATCTAATGTTTATGATCCTAGATTTTCTGGATATGGTACCTCATATAGGTCTTATATAGATGATACAACTGGACAACCAAGATTTTATTATAAAGATGTTGATGCTGTAAGAATGCCCAATTATATTGTTAGAAGTAAAATAGATAATTTACCATTTTCTGATCAATATGGCCCAATACCAGAATATAATTCTATGGGAAATCAATATCATTCTAATATAAGAAGCATGGTACATGATGCATTTACTGATGCAGCTATCCAACACCGTACAGGAATACAACAATCTGTTATGCAGAAAATTAATGCTTCTAAATGGCAACAACGTCAATCACCTATAATGACTAATAATCAAAGAATGTTAGGATCTTGTGGGGCAAATAACTAATCAATAGGTGACCAAAAAACTTTATTTTTGAAATTTAAATTCCTCGAATTTAAATTAATTTATTGGCTCCATCTTGGTTCCCATCTATGACGATTAAATTTTTCCATTTGCTTACTCATTAAATCCTCCCTATGTGAAGTACTATCCTGTATCCAAGATAAACAACCATCATAATATTTTTTTGTAGTATTTAAGTGATCCGGATCTTTTAATGGTTCTCTAGTATAAGAAGGATATAATTTTCCCATAGGATCTTTTTCTACTTTGCTTATAGTATTAGCTGATGTTACAAAATTTGGTCTGTAAAATGGTTCTGCTAACTCATTATTTATATAATATACTAATTGTCCAGCATTAATATCTGAGTAATCTTTATAGTGTTTTCCATAATTATTTAATTTATTATCAGAATCTACTGTTCGGTAATCTATATTACTTTGTAGAGGAGGAGCGTTTAATGGTAAATATTCTGCTCTAATTGCTGATAGTAATCTAGGATCAGAATCCATATATGCTGTTTGACAATTTGATCCAAGATTGCATTGTATTTTTTGAAAATTTTTAGAATATTGTTCCTCTAGTACTTCGGGATTTAGTAATTCATATCCTTTTTGATTATTTGGTTGAATAGAAGAATTAACTGTGAAACTACTTATATCGGGATCAATGCAATTAACAACTGACATATTAGAAGGATTACCTTCATGTTGGGTATAAATACTGGGTTGTCTCCTATAACAACTACATGAAGACTTTGGATAATCAGAGTTATTTTCCATATTTATATTAGAGCTAGGTTTTTCTTTTTTATTACAAAAGCTTTTGTAATAAAATTTAAGGAATAAAAATATAATTAAAAACAAATATTTATCATGGCAGTGATTTAATATTTACTTACGGCTACGACGGCTTTTTTTGCGTCCACGGGATCTCTTCTTGCGGCAACGATGGCTGACTGAGTCACGAATTTGTCCCTTTTTACAGGCCTTGCGACGAGAACGGGACTTCCTGCGGGACTTCCTGTGAGATTTGGAACCTTTAGGACGACCTGGTTTTTTGTGACGGCCTGGAGACTTCCTCTTACGGCAACGATGACTTACGCTATCACGTACTTCATCTTTTTTACAGGCCTTGCGACGAGAACGGGACTTCCTGCGGGACTTCCTGTGAGATTTGGAACCTTTAGGACGACCTGGTTTTTTGTGACGGCCTGGAGACTTCCTCTTACGGCAACGATGACTTACGCTATCACGTACTTCATCTTTTTTACAGGCCTTGCGACGAGAACGAGATTGTTTACGGGAAGATTTACGAGCACTTTTTTTGAGACGACAATGACCAGTTTTGCGGCTGCGAGCTTGGTCGGATCTACAAGGCTTTCTTGATTTTCTATGAGATACCATTTTATTAAGCAAAAGAAAAAAAAAGTTATTTGTATTATTATTTTTTTAAATAATAATTATTTTGAATATTTAATTATTTTATCAATTAAATTCACATGAGATAACATAACGGCTCTACAGCAATATTTTTTTAATTTAACTTCATCTAAGGCTTTCCCTTCTGGTAATCCTTGAGATACAAGTTCATTATAATTTTGCCACTTATTACCCAATACTTTTCCACATGAATAACAACGAACTGGGATGATCATTTTATATATTTTTATAAAACTTAAATCTTAAAATCAAATTTTTTCTTGAAAAACTAATAATCAATACTATAATAACATAATGTACATAATTTTGATAAATAATTGATTCTTTTTGTAAATCTTCGACATGTTTCTTTACCATTTTTAAAATTAAAACATTCAATAATATAATCCATTGTCAGTCTATTTTTATTTATTAGTTGTAAAACTTTAGCTACATAATATAGATCAGAATGTATGTTATTTATAGTATTTATAATATCTATTTCATTTAGTTTTATATCTCTTAACAAATTCATGTTTAATCCTTTAAAAGAATTTTCGGCTTCTTGTGTATTAACAATAGTAGCAAAACTGCCATAGATTGATTTATAAAGATCATTAATTAAAGAAGGACCATAAAATAAAATAGTATTCAAATACTTATAATTCTTAATAATCTCTTTTCTTAGATGAATTATTATGTATTTACTACAAAAATAATGAGAAGCATACTTGATATAGTTACTATTTATATTTGTATTTTCTAAAACCGAACGAGTTTTAAAATGAAAATCTCTTATTACTTGATTAGGCAAATTATTAGATTCTCCATTCAAATGTTTTTTACTTAACAATTTTAACCATATACTCTCTTTTTGTTCATTAACTATATTATTAATATCTTTAGATGTATTGGTAAATTTCGATATGTAACATCCATTTAAATAATCTACTATAATGTAAATTATATCTACTGAAATTTTTTCTAATAACATATTTATTGTTATTAGAAAAAATAATTTTTAAGTTAAAAACTTATACATAATTATGTATAAGTTTAAAAGATAATTTATTTAACATTTATTTTAGTTTTTATTAACATAGCATTAAGTTCTTGTAGAACTAGCTTACTTACATAAGGAAGCTTCACCCTAGAAACTTCATCTGTTTCACAGAAATCACAGCTATTTTTACTAGAAGTAAAATTACCGCATTGTTGACAAACTGTGACTTCATACTTATCAGATTGTTCAAATAATCTTTCTTGTAAAAATTTAGAATTACCATGTGCAATCATACAATCACGCTCCATTTCTCCAAATCTTAAACCTCCTTCTCTACTTCTCCCTTCCAAAGGTTGTCTTGTTAATGTCGTAACTGGACCCGTATCCCTAGCATGTATTTTGTCTGAAACCAAATGTTTTAATCGCTGATAATAAACTGGGCCAATAAAAAACTCTCCCATTGGTTCTCCAGTCATACCATTGTATAAAGTTTCATTACCATTTCCTTGGTAACCATTCATTCCTAATCTTTCACATATTTGTTCTGCGATACTTTTACCTTCTTCATTAGGAACAGAAGATTCTGTAAACGGTGTTGAATCCCCGAAAGTTCCTTCTATTGCACATGACTTACCAAGTACGCTTTCCATTAATTGGTTAATGGTCATACGTGATGGTATTGCATGAGGATTAATAATAATGTCTGGTACTACTCCCTCTTGTGTCCAAGGCATATCTTCTTGTTTATAAACCATACCAACTGTTCCCTTTTGAGCTGCTCTGCTTGCAAATTTATCTCCAACTTCGGGTATTCTTACTTTAGAAATAGTTATTTTTACTAATTGGTAGCCATTAGGAGTTATCGAATAATAAACTTTATCTATATATCCTTCATCTCCCTTTTTTATAATTTCAGAAATATCTGTAATATTTTCTACTCCATCTTTATCATTTTGAATTAACATTTTACCAATGATTACATCTCCTTTTTGTACATAAATAGCTCCACCTCCTTGCTCCTTACCATCTTGATCTATCCAAGTGGGATGTCTCGTTTTAATTATACCATTTTCATCTAATAAACCATAATTAGCGTCATTTTTTCTATATTTAAGTGGAGGGTTTCCTATTTTTTCAGAAATATAACCATCTTTATTTTCAATACTAGCATGTGTTTTATAAGTAGTTGCCCAAAATAAACCTCTCTGTACGGCACTATGATTTAAAATTACAGAATCTTCTTGATTAAAACCTGTATAGCATGCAATTGCTACTATAGCATTATTTCCTGAAGGCATATCATGAAAACCCATCAGTTCACCTGCTTTTGTACCTACTAAGGGTTTTTGTGGAGCATTTAAAATATGTACTACTGTATCAGTCCTAATCAAATGAGAAAGTGCAAACATGCTCATTGCTTGTTTTCCCATTGCTGCTTGATACGTATTCCTAGGAGATTGAGAATGATCTGGAAATGGGATAATATTTGCCATTACACCCAACATCATTGCAGGTGCTATTTCACAAAAATCATTATGATAATTTTTTAATTCATTTTGCTTAAATGCAATAACTGCATTATTTGCCTCCATATTATCAATATAAGTAACCAGACCTTTTTCTACCAAATTGTCCCAATCTACTCCATCTTCTTCAGTTATACAGAGATTATTATCTTTTACATTGAATACTGGTCTTAAAAGTCTCCCATCATCTGAACATATATGGATTTCGTCATCTATATCATCATATGATAATGAAACACACCAAGGTATCATTTTAATATTTCTAAATTCTTTTAGTTCATCAAGAAGACAATAAGCATCTTCAGTTAATCCTACTAAAATACCATTTATAAATACTTTTGTTAATTCTAGGGTTATATCATAATCGTCGATATTAATAATATGTTCACACATTTCTACTGTTTCTTTAAGCAAAACAGTAGGAATTCTATTTGAAATATGAGTTAATAAAGATAGATTCAGTACTACACCTACTGGTTGTCCTTCTGGTGTTTCTACTGGACAAATAAACATTATTTGGGAAGGATTAATTTGTCTTATCGCTGCATTTTTAGATTCTTTGGCTTTTGGGATAGCTACTCTTCTAAGAGACGATAATGTAGCACCAAATGATAGTCTAGATAAAATTTGCGCTACACCTGGTTTAACATAACTAGCTTTAGGAACTCCCCAATTTCCTTTACTAAAACATTGTATAAATCCTTTAGTAATATCAGTCATTCTTGGTATTAGTGACATAACATCAGGAAATTGTTTCTTTTTTTCTAGTTGTTGAAAAATGGAATTAATATATTTTTTATACAATTGCCTGAATAATTCGTGACATAACATACCTGGCGAGTCTACTCTTTTATTTATGTAATTATCTCTGTCGTCAGGCATTCTAATCCCAATTATAGTCGCTAAAAGTTTATGAATCATATGACCCAGTAGTAAAGCTTTTTCTTTTGTAGAAGATGTTACGCCCATATGAGGAAAAATTTCATTATTAACTACTTGTTCTGCATATAAATGCTTTTCATTTTCTTTTTGTGGATTTTTTGCAAAAGAACCTATATATTTCAAAGCTCTTCGTTGAGTGGCTTTCTTATTATATGAAATCTTTTCTTGTTCTGAGAGATCCTCCCACATTTCTACTAAGTTTGCAGTCATATCTGTATCCTCAAATTTGTCAGGAAATTCTTCCTTTAAATCTTCTTCAAATAGTTCAATACCGTTGTTTTCTTCTACGAAAAAACTATCATTAATAATAAGTTTAATATATTTTTCGGCCATTTCACAATTTAGACCAATTAGCATTTTTATTTCTTCGCTTGAATAACCAAGTGCTTTGAATACTACTCCAATTGGAATTGGTTCTTTTATATAGGGCAAAGAAAAGTTTAAGATTCGTTCATCAGTTGAAAAATTTGCCTGTACAAGAACTGAATGACCTGTTTCTTCTGACATACTTCTTATGTCACAAACAAATTTATATTTAGAGCCTGGTTTCTGATCTAAAACTAAAGGAATATTGTAAGTATTTCTGAGTTGTGCGATTAATACTCGTTCTTTACCTTTAATAATAAAATAACCACCTTCATCATATTCACATTCTCCATGAGTTATTCTTTCATTTTTAGTACAGGAACTCAAATGACATAAATTAGATCTTAACATTAAAGGAATTCGCCCTAGTAAAATTCTAGTGTGCTTGTTTACTTCTACACTGTCAGTAGTTTTAGTTGTTTCTGTTACTGTAACGTAAATTGGTGAATCATAAGTTAAATCTCTTGTTCTAGCTTCTGAAGGAAAAAGATCTCTCATTTCCCTAGATTCTTCTATAACAGTTGGTGAAGGTATAAACACATCATCAAAAGTCACTGTATAATTGATAAAATTTTTTGGATCATCTGATTCAATATAGATAGCAGATTCTTCTGCGATGATCCTGCTGATTCCATTTTGTATAAATTCATTAAATGAATCTACCTGATGTGATACAAATCCTTTCTTTGAAAAGTGATCTCCTAGGATTTCCCAAGTTCTTTTTTCAGTAAGCATTCTATATTATATGTAGCAAGTTAATATTTAAATTCAATTTGATTTTCTAAAGTCAATATTTTAGAAAATATAAAAAAATGTATAAAATATATACAGACGGTTCTTGTTTAAAAAATCCTGGTAAAGGAGGATGGGCCTTTGCTATATTTAAAAACAATAAATTATTACAACTAGGTTCAGGAGCTAATTCTAATACAACAAATAACCGAATGGAGTTAACTGCAATTATAAAAGCATTAAAATTTACTAAATTTAAAAATATAGATATATATTCTGATAGTCAGTGGTGTATAAATTGTGCTCAAAATATATGGAAAAAGAAGGCAAATTTAGATTTATGGAAAGAATTTGAGAACTACTCTAAAACAAAAAATATTAATTTTCATTGGGTAAAAGGTCATAGTGGTAACAAGTATAATGATTTTGTTGACAAGTTAGCGTTCAAAGAAGCTTCGCAAATATAATTAACAAGATAATTTACTATAATAAAAAAATAAAATATTTTACAATAATAAAATGAATAATTCAGACGGAGAGCAAATTAAAAATGCTTGCAATTATGCTAATTTAGGAAACTACAACAATGGAAATGGAATTTCCACTGGATCTCCCACTGCCGCTGGCAGTGGATCCTATGTCGTCCCATCTTACGGTCCAGGAATGAACCAAGGGTACGATGTCTTAAACTATGGTGGAGTAACATGCAGTGGGCATCCAACAATTAGTAATGCTTACCCTGCTTCTAGCAATCTTCAATATGTTACACGCTCATGTAAGAACTAAGTAAACTGATTAAATTTTTATAACAAAAACTTTGTTATAAAAATTTAATAAAATTTATAACCAAACCTTTGTTTGGGGTTTGACGAAAACAAGTTAATAATTATAAATAATATTATTATAAATAACGGGATAGTAAGGAATATCAGTTTATTCATTTATTGTTTCATATTTTTTTAAAATTTAGAAAAAGTCTCAAAATTACGTGTAATAGCATCTATCATAATTATATTATCAAAACATATTTCATCCACATGTAACGATAAATTTTCTAATTTTGATTTTAAAAGTATAATATTTTTAATTATTTCTTGTTTAATTACACTAATATTTTTTAAATCATTATTAATCTTCCCTACTAAATGTGAGCGCTCTATATCATCTTGTAATCCTTTATTTGCGGAATTACTATAAGTGTAATTAATATTATCTAATTTACTTATCATTTCTCCTTCATGCATTTCAACTAATTTTAGCATTTCTTCAAGTTTAGAAATAAAACTTGTATATTTATTTTGTTTACTTTTTATATTTATAAAACTTTCAGATAATAAGCTTTTACAACTCAACATTCTATCTAATACTTTAATATGTTTTAGTTGATTTTTTTGTAAAATTTTGTATACAGATTCTCTTACTGTTTTAACATCATGGGGTACTGATTTAATATTTTTAATCAAATTTTCCATATCTATACTTATCATTAGTTTCATATCTGATGCTCCGTTTAGGTCTTTAGTTAAATAAGATTCGAATGTATTATCTCTTCTCAAACAGCACAAATAGTCCTTATATAATATACTAATTTTATAATTTATATTTTGAACACACAATCTTAATCTTTTAAGTTGTCTAAATATTTCTCTTATTCTATTAGTATCATCAACATTCATATCTTTTAAGGAAATAGGAAGATTATAGTTTTCATTTAATTTTTCTTCTAGATCTGCATTATTTTTAGTTTCTAATGGCATATCTAACTCTACATCATCATACTCCTCTAATATCGCATCATCAATTTTCCCAGCATATTCAACAGGAATATCACCATTTTCTGGAACATCAAGTATTTGAAGATTATAGTGTTCTCCTTCATTATCAAATTTAAGATCGTATTTACTAGGTATATAAACTAAAAAATTATCAGCGTTTACTAAACTATATACCTCTATATAAATACAATATTTATCAAGTAGGAAGTATTTCTTTGGCAGAAATCCATTATTTTTTAATATTTTGGATAGTTTATTAAGAGACAATGTCATTTATTATAGTTTATTTTATAAAATGTTATTGGCTTAAAACAATATTTAAATTACTTAAAAATGTCTTTACCAAATAATCACTCTGTTAATGAAAAATTAGGAGACGATATTAATAAATTACCAGTGGATAAAACACCACCCAACGAGCAGGAATTACATATTGTTGATTCACTATTCAAAAAAAATAGAAGTTTATTAGATACAATATTTGATGATTCAAAAGATGTATTAATAATAGTTATTCTGATAACTATACTAGTAATGCCTCAGTTATCAGAACTTATTAAGAAAATCTTACCAATTACTAATAAATCAGAATATTTATTATATTTTTTTAAAGGTATATTAGGAGGAGTTTTATACTGGTTAATTAAATATTTTTATCTTTCTAGAAAGAATTAATTATTCCTTAATTTAAAATAATAATAAGCTAAACTTAATATTATTGTTATAACAGAACTGTATATTCCTAGCTTCTTAATTGATATAACATTTAAGAGTTCACCATTTTTCTCTATTTCATGTTTAATGAAAGTTGGTTTAGCTATAACTAAAATAATCACTGTTAGTATAAATATAATTGGTCCATAAACAATAGGAGATTGGAAATTAACACCATTTACAAATTTAAAGACTGAATTTTCAGATCCCAATTTATCTTCAAATTTATCTAGTCGATCTTGAATACTTTCGAGAACTTTTTCAAAATTTTCTGTATTGTTAGTCATATTTAGATAATTTTCTATATTTTATAAATAGAAAATTATTTAATAATTTATTTTTGAATTTTAGGATCCCAATAAGTGTATCTACCATCTGGTGTTTTGGTACGTGTAGCATGTTTTTTGGAATATATCTTTAACTTAGTACCATGATTTCCCTGATTACCATTTTCATCAGCATAGTCTTTTAAAGAAAGCCCTTTGTTGTTATAGGAAATCCTAGGTATTATATATAATGCCTGAAATAAAGAATTAATCTCGTCATCATTCAAATCACCAACTTTACGCAAAGGTGAAATTCTAGATTCATATAAAGCTTCAGATTTAATATAGTTCCCACATCCTGATATTATACTCTGATCCATTAAAAATGGGCAAATATTTTTATTACTAAACTTTTTAGTAAGACTATTAAATAAAGGTAGTTTAAATTCTTTAGATAGTATATCCATTCCTAAGTTATTTAGTTTTTCATCTAAATTATCTTTATTAGAAGTAAATTTTAATGTGGCAAATGATCTAGTATCTCTAAACCAAACTGTATTGCCGTTATCTAATTCTACATACCATTTACAATGTTCATCGTAATTTTTTTGCCATCTTCCAGTCATCATTAATGAATGTAATATGTAAAATGTTTTATCATCATTATCTAATATAAAGTAAATAAATTTACCCTTACAATTTACTTCGGAAATTTTAAGTGGCAGACTTTCATCGAATTCTTCATATCCTTCGGGATAAATATCTGTATATTTTCCTCCGCAAAACACCCAACTAACTACAGTATTATCTTGAAAGAATTTATTAAGATAGTCAACTGTCAATCGTACTTCGGCACTTTCTGGCATCTTATTTATTGAAAATAAATAAGATTTAATATTTCATTTTTATTTTAAAATTCTTCTTCTATATCCTCTTCGTCTAAAATATCTTCATCACTATCAATGTCACTGCCTAAATTTAATTGAAGTTCTCCAAGTATTTGTTCTACATCACCTGCTTTTAAGTTGGTAGTAAGTATGGCGTTATCAATAGTTTTTTTAACATGTTTGGCATTATCACATAATACTTTTTTTGGACTTATTTCTTTCTTAGGAGTTGGAGATTTAGTTTTAGGACTCTTTCTGATTCTTGTTTTAGTTATATCTGTTTCGGCTTCAACTGGTAATTCTTCCTCCAGAATTTCTTCTTCTTCAATTGAATTTGTTTCTTTTTCTTTCTCTTTCTTAGGAGTTGGGGGTTTAGTTTCTGGACCCCTTCTAATTCTTGTTTCAACTTTGTCCTTTTCGGTATTATCTTGAATTTCTTCTTCTTCAATTGAATTTGTTTCTTTTTCTTTCTCTTTCTTAGGGGTTGGGGATTTAGTTTCTGGACCCCTTCTAATTCTTGTTTCAACTTTGTCCTTTTCGGTATTATCTTGAATTTCTTCTGATGTATTATCTTTTTCTTTTTTAAATTTCTCTATACTATTCATTAATTTATTTATACAATCATTTTCAGAGGATTTTTGCTCCTCAAAAGCAAATCCATATTGTTTACAACAGTCTATATCTACTGATGATAAATTCTTTACTTCTCCGTCTTCATATTTACCAATTACTATCTTTTCACTTATAGATTTAAATACCATTTTAGTGTTAGGATCCCATAATTTATCAATCTCTTTATTTTTGTGCAAGGTTAATCCAACTTCTTTAGAAGGGGACGCACCTTTCTTTTTGGTTACACTAGAAATAGTTTTTTTATTATTAGTAGTAGGGAGTACTTTCTTAGCCTTAGTTTCGACACCCTCATATTTTTTATGACGAGAGCAATAAATTGAACCATTCTTTGGTATACTTCCACATGTTGTACCAGACTTATCACCTCTAGACCATACATAGGGACACCCTTTACATTTTTCATCTTCAGTAGGTTTTACAACAGCTTGAGGTGTTTTTTTAATAATTGGTTTACTCATACTTTCTACAGAAAGAATTTGTTCTGGTTTTTTAGTAATTGGTTTAATTACATTTTCTACAGGGATATTTTGATATGGTTTTTTAGTAATTGGTTTAATTACATTTTCTACAGGGATATTTTGATATGGTTTTTTAGTAATTGGTTTAATTACATTTTCTACAGGGATATTTTGTTCTGGTTTTTTAGTAATTGGTTTAATATCAGAATTCCATAATAATTCTAGTTCTTCTTTTGGAATATCAAAAGAATTTGATATTTTTTCTATAAATTTTCCAACTTCTTCATTTATCAGATTATTAATCGATGTAGCGAGAGAAGACATTTTATATTTAAGACTTAGGAAATTTTCTAAAAAATCAAATTATTTTTATTTGGTCATTTAAATTATATTTAATGATTTAGAGAAAAAGATATTAATATGAAAATGGATATACTAATAAATAAGTTACTAGATTCTAGGGATGAACAGTCTTGCTTCAATTTAGTTAATTATTTAAGATGTAAAAATCTTTTTCATATTGGTAAATACTTATCAACGTTTATAAGAGATATGTTTCCTTATAGTATTTCAATTAATATACTATATTATATATATTAGATTCTAAAATATTAATTTTAAGTAAAAATGACAACGGAAGACTGTTTCATCGTTTTAAAATTAATGGGGAATGGAATATTGACGAAGCGTTATCATAATTTTATAGTTTTATACAACTATAAAATTTATATTTATTTTTTCTTGAGTTTCCCATGTTTTCCACATTCATCATCATACTGTATTAAATTATTATTTTCAAACCAAGATCTTAAAAGTTCACATTTTCTATTTAATTTAGTTGTCATCCAGAATGTAACTCTTAATAAATCCTTTTTATCTAATTTTAGAAAATCAGTATTTTCTTTGATTTGTTTAAAATCTTTCTCTAGTTTAGTTTTAAATTTTTGCTTTATACGTTTCGCTACATTTTTTACTTCTTTTTCATCATCACCGGCATTTTCTAATTGACTAGAAATTTCATCTACTAATTTTGTCTCTTGAGTATTTAACATTTCTTTTGGTATTGGTAACTTTAAATGATATATTATTAGTTCATTTAATTGGTTTAATTTCCAATTAGTACATCTTTTTCCTGTTTTAACTTTATTACCTTTTTCAGATATTTCTTCTCTGACATCTCTGATACAAAAATCATCTGAAGTTTTATTAATTAAACCATAGACTTGTTTAGGATTCTGCTCCAATGATTTTTGGAGTGAAGATAAATATTTTTCAACTTTTTCTTCGTAATCATTACATTCTTCAAATTCATTACCTTTTAAACATCTTATAATTTGGAAATCAGAATACAAATACCATGAAACCATAACTCCATCAATTTCTGCGTAATTACCTTTAAAATATTCTAATATTAATCCTCTAGCTATAATATTTTTATTAACGTTTTTGTTTTGAGCTATAAGAGAGGATTCTAAAATCATTTCTAATAGTTCTTTAGGTAAAATATTAAGTATTGTCGAAACTTCTTCAATAGTACTAGAATTACATAATTTCCTAATAATTTGAGGTAATTCTTGATAATAGATAGGCTCAAAACTTTCCATAAAAGATTTATTATTGGAAATTGTAGGATACTTAGTGTAAAATTCTGATAAATAGTTACCTTTTACTGATAAACTATCGATTAGAAAATATTTATTATTATCTTCTCTAAGATAGGAAGTGAATCCATACATATTGGTAAATGAAATATTTTCATTGGTTATTTTTTGTAAAGATGATAAAATTTCAAAATCACTAAATCTATCACTAAACATAAATTCAATTTCGTCGTAAAACAAACTAAATTTATTTAAAAATACTTGCTGAAGATCTTTAGTTATAATTTTCACAGTATCACTATAGTATAACTGGTATGTAGATATATCTAATTCATCCTTAGAGGAGTAAATTAAATCTTTTGGTACACCTACACATTGATAGTCGCATTCTTTATAATCACATTCGGGACTTCCATCCTCTCCGTCTATATAGTTACGTTTATAAGTTAATGCACAATCCCAAGCAGCTTCTTTTATTATTCTCATTACAGATTTAATACTTATATCTTTCTTTTCAGATATTTCGTACATTAATAAATCAATACTATCTTTGGGACCGTTTGTAGGCAAAGAAACACGTTGATATATTTCAATTTCTACATTCTGACCACGCTTTATTAAATCATTATGGGATCCTACTCTGATTCCTCTTGCTATGGCTTGCGAAGTTTCACTGTAATTAAACCAAGGAGTTTGTATATCTTCTACTTGTACATTTTTTAAAGAAAAACCTTCAGAAATTTTTCTGGAACCCATAATTACAGATATAATTTTTCCATTCATATTATCTGGTTGATTATATCGATCTACTAATTCCTTTAATTGTTTATTAGTAGCAGTCATGTTTGTTAATGAAGCATATCTAGGTTTTTCTGAATTATGTTCTTCTTTTCCAGTAGCTTTACTGAAACTAAAAAGTTCTAATAACTTACCAAACAGTATTAAACCAGATCCTTGTACATATTCATTATAAACAAAAACCAGTTTTCCTTGTTCATGAGATTGTAAAATTTTTTGAATAGATTGAGCATATTTACTACTAAATTTATACAATTTTTTGAGCATTTCTTCGTGAGTGGGAGCTTTTATTTCATTTATTAGACTATCATTAAGTTTAAAACTTTTAGTAGTACTCTTACCTAGTTTTTGTTTACCACCTGATTGAATTATATATTTTTTGTACCCTTCATCTCCATAGCTTCCATCAGGAAATACAAATAAAGAAGCTTGTCTGGACTTAGTATAAATTCCTTTTCTATCTTCTTTATCTAATAATAATGCTTGTAGATAATTTTTTCCTTGGAATTCGCTCATTATACCTGGGTAAACGTTAAAATACTGTAAGGGACCTAACTTTTCTCCTTCGTAAATACGTTTAACATCAGAATACATTGCCCTCAGATATGAAACACGTCCTTTAAATAAATCATATAATCTATTTTTCATATCTTCTTTAATTTCATATAAATCTTCGCTTTTTTCTATAAAGAAATCTTCAATAAAGTCTTCTTGTACTGGAAGTTGTTTTTCTACAGGTAAAATTAAATTCATAACAGAAGCAATTTCTTCAATGCCATCCTTCATAGGAGTACCTGATAATAATAGGATTTTACAATCTTTTACTAAATGTAAGAATCTCCAAAACTGTTTATATAGTTTTATTTTATCATTATCTTTTTTTTGAATCCTAATATTGTGTATTTCATCTATTATTATTATATGATTACTATACTTTTTTATTATTTCTTCGTCAGATGATCTAGTTATCTCTTTTGTAAATATTTCAAAAGTTCCCCAATTATAAAAATCATTTATCATCTTCTTTTCTCTATGTACTTTTTCTAATTCTGTTAAAGAACTAAAATTATCTGGTATATATTTACCATCTGTACATTTAAAGATTAACTCGTCAATAAAATTATTTATTAGAGCAGTTCCTTTGGCTAAATATAATGCTCCTTTAAAATTGTTAGCTTCTTTTCTTATTTGTTCAACTACGGCAACGGCTGAACAAGTTTTTCCTGTACCCATATCATGAACTAGTAACATTTGATCGTATAAAGTATGTGAAGACAGAAACCTTGCAATTAATTTTTGGTGTTTAAATAAATCACCTTTTTTTTCAGGTAAAGCTTCTATTTTTTCTAAAGAAAGATCATTAAATTCTTTTTTAAGAAATATAGATCTATAAAAATCAGTATATGTATTTAACATTTCATTCTGAAAATTATTAATATTTGGATATTTAGGTAAAAAATCTACAATATCATTTATCATTTTGTTTTTAGCAATATAATTTTTTATACTCATTATAGATAATATAAATTAATTTATGTTTCTTAACACATGTTAATAATCTCACTTATAAAATTTCCCCCTCCTACTCTCTGACCTTCTACTGGCACTTCTATGGTAACCACCATAATAATCTTCTTCACTATCGTCACTACTATATGATTCATCACTTCCGCTATCTGATAGATATGCAAATTTAAAAGCATTAGGACTTTTTTGTTTTCTATGCTCTTTAGGAATATATGCTTCTAATTCTGGATATTTTTTATTTATCTCTTTTGGATCAATTAAAAATGTATACATTTTGTCTATTAATACATCAGTAGGTTTAAACTCACGCTGTACAATATTATCTGGTAATAGTCTACCAATAATTTCGTAATGATTACCACCTACCCATATAATAATGATAGATTTTCTCTTTTTTAAGGTGCTAGTAGTAGAAAAATTGTTATAAGGTAATTTAGTATTACCATTTATAAAATATATATCTCTATTAAATTTATCAGAAATTTCTGATAAAGTATATGTATCAACGTCTTCGTTTGGATTTCTCATCTTTTCAACATATTCATTAAATGCATCATCTTTTGAAGATCTTAAAATGCTAATAAACATATCTATGAGAACTTTTATTAGAAAGTCTGTTTTCTCTTCTTCTAAATTTTTAAATTCAGGTCTTTTCAAAAGGTAATCAACTGAATTTTTTATTACTAATTCTATAGTTTCTTCTATTTTTAAATTTTCTGATTCATCGTAAGATTTTGGTAAAATATTAGATTCTAACATTTCTAAATTAACTAGTTCAGTTATTATATTATTATTATCATAATCATACTTATCTAGAATGGTTTTTAGTATTTCTTTAGTTCTCTTATGTTTTATTTTATTTTTAGAAAAGTACAAATAAACATCATTAAAATTTTTAATCACTTTTTCTTGAAAAGTGATTTTTGATAAAATACCATCATTTATATTTTCCCAATTCTCTTCATTAAATTTGGAAGCTATTTTATTACGTAATTTTGAAACAAATTTCATTTTATTGTCAATATCCATTGTTTGATATTCTTTAGAAATTGCTTGTAATAATGAATGAAAAAAGCAAGAACCTTCAGCTATAGTTCCAGTCCTACAAAGTACTTCTTCTTCGTTTTCAAGAGGAGTTTTAAACACTACAGTTTTATTAACTGGTAGCATTTTTAAATTATTAGTTTTATATGACATTTTAATTACAAAAAATCTTCTTTTAAATACAGTATTTTTTGTAATTAAAATATATTCTTTAAAAAAATGACAATTAACTTACCAAAAGAATATAACAATAAATGGTATATTTGGAATGATAAAGTACTTGATAATTTAGAGTTTTCGGATTGTAATGATTCTATTAAAGGATACTGTACAAAAAATAAAACTACTAAAGAGTGTATAGAATCTTGTAAAGGTAATGATTGCTCTTACGGGTATAATATAACACTATCAAATAAAGAAAGAATATGTGCTAATATAGCTAATAAAGGAAATAACACTAATCCTATCTACCGTCTTATACCAAAAGATTCGGTAAAAGGGTTAAAAAATGTGAAAATTGATACTTTTATTAATAAAGATGTCTTTCCTTATCCACCTAGTAATGGTTTGAAAGTTTTTTTTCAAGATTTATGTAATTTACAAAATATAAATACTAACAAGGTATTAGATTTAAATAATCTCATAAATAAAGATTATGGAGATAGTAATACAAAAGTTACTTTATCAAAAAAATGTAAAAATGAACTACAAATAATTTCAAATAAACCAAAAACTTTTTTTTCTGAATCAACTATAGTTACTTTCGGAGAAAATTTATCTCTTAATTTACCTTCTTCTATTTTGTTTATAAAAGCTCTATCTAATTCTATCTTATATTGGGGTAGTGATGCTATTTCTTATAATGACGATGATTATACTATAGTTTTAGAATCACTTACTAAAAAAGATGGTGAACATATAAATTACGGTGATGAATTTTTAATAAAAATCCTTGATTGTTATGTAGTATATGATGAAATTAATAATTTATTATCGATTACAAATTTTAATAAAGAAAAAGCTATTAAAAACAATGGTGTTTTTCGATTAATAACTAATAGAAAGGGATATTATTGCGAAGATAATATTTGTAAAAATGATAGAGTTAATAGTTTGTCTGAAAGTGACAAGAAAATATATAGGGATAAAGATTGTTGGAATATGTGTAAAAATCCAATAATAAAAAATAAATCATTACATGATGATAAATCATTACATGAACTTAAGGTAGTTTCACAAAAAAATGGTGGTAAATTTAATTATATATATTTGTTAATAGGTATAATTACAGTATTAATAATTGTTGTTATCGTATTAAAGTATTTTTGAATTTCTTTGTTTTTCTTCATTAATATTTTTAACGTGAATTTTTAAAAAATTTAACAAAAGGTGCTTTAGTCTATTAGGAAAATTATTCAAAGACCAAGTAATGCTTGTTAGTCCTTCGTTATTAACACCTTTACCTTCATAAGGAATTATATTAGGGTTAATATTATTTTCTATACTGTCATATTTAATTAGCACATATAATAGTTCTTTACCATTATTATCAATATTAGTAATATTATCAAAAAAAAACTGTTTTTGTTTATTAGTTAAATCTTTATTAGTTATATTTTTTGAAAGCCGATCGTACAAAGGAAAAGACATATTTAATTATAAGTTTTAAATCCTTAATTAACATTAGTGTCTATTTCCTAAATTTTTTTGAGGATTATTATCTCCATATGCGTTATCAAATTGTAAATAACATACTTTACTATCAGGTCCACACAGTGGTATACCTGTAGTATAATCTGGTATACCAGATTTAGTATTTTCTTTAATTTGGGTATCTTTATTGAAATTTTCGTTTTTATTCACATTATTTGCTACTTCAACTATAAATCTACTAATTTCTCTTTGATCGTGAGGACCTTTATATCTTAAAAAAGGTTTTCCATTTACATACATAATAATATAAGGAACTTCGTTAATAGGAGCAATAGTCTCTCTAGAAAGTAAAACACATTGTTTATTATGACTAACATTAATCATACCAAACTGACATCCACTTACACCACCTGGTAATTGTTTAAAAATTGGAACCAAGTTTTGACAAAATTCACATTGTGTTGAATAAAAAAGAATTAAAGAAAATCCTCTAATGCTATTACAAAGTATAGGACCTTTTTGCCCTTTTTGAATGTTAAAATCTTCAGTAGTCAGAAAAAGTAAGCCGCTCATTTATTGAAAAAAAGATATATATTTAAACCTAAATATTTTTATAAACAAAAAAAATTGTTATTAACAAATAATGTCTCAAACAATTAATATTACAAATCCAAAGTCTCAGTATGGTTCTCTCAGTAATAACTTTGTAGGAAAAGAATTAAGATTAGGAAGTCCTTTGTTTCCTTGGAAAAATGTTACAAAATCTATATATGGTAGGATGATTTATAGATTCGATAATATGATTAATTCAGTCAAAAATGAAGATGTAATTAGTCTTTATAAGAAATTAAAATCTCAAGATGAACAAAATGTAACTATAGAAGCTATACGGGAAGCATTCGAAGCTGTTTTTGAAGAATATTCTGAATTAACTAATTTACTTATTAGCACTGGTAATGCTCCTATAATTTATAAATCTCAAAATTCTTTTTTAGGTTCTGGAATTGATGGTCAAGGTATAAATGTTTATGGTAAAAATTTAGAACACATACGTCGTCATTTAATTATAAGAGAAAATGAAAGTAAAAAAAGATCTTCTGAAGAGAATGAGCAACAATCTATTTATGATACGTATTTAGCTTATAAAGTTTTAGAACAAAAGATGTTAGACGGACAAGATATTTCTGAATATATGAATAACTCTTCAAGTGAAATTGTAGATCTATTAGGTAGAGAACAATTAGAAAGTAGTAACCCCAGTAAAGGAGCTATTTTAAAATTAGCTGATAATAAAGGGTTAGAACTGATAACTAGTCTATCATATAATCAAGATAATTTAGTTAAGCAAATAAAAAAAAATAGTCTTAAAACTTTAAGAATAAAAAAACGTAAAGAAAGGAATCAAATTGTATTCGATATGTATGCAGATTATATATTGGAGAAATTTTACCCGGATTTATCTACTCAAGACTATGAAAAAGCAAAAAAGCAAGAATTTAGTAGTTTAAATTGGTTACAAAGAAATGAATTAGAAGAAACTTTATATTCTCAATATAAAGAAGGTTTATTATCAGCTAGACTAAGTGATTCAATAGAAACTAGATTAGCCACATTTTATATTCCTACTGAAGAACAAGTTGAACAAGCATCTAATATGGAAATTACATACAAAGAGAAGGAAGAGCAGGAAGAGAAAGAAATGTATAAAGTAACTAGTGGAAATCCTATATACATTTATCCATGTGCTAATTTTCATTGTACTAATAAACAAGTACCAGAAGAATATAAGAAATATCTTCCATTGTCTCCATTGTTTTATACTAAACTGTTTGGAATTAATAATTTCCTTTTTCCTACAATTTCACTTTTTATAATGTTTAGATTAATAAGTAATATACCAAATGAACATAAATCAGGTTTTTATTTAGGAAATATTGAATCTATATATAAAACTTTCTTAGGTAATACTACATATCCTAGAAGATTAGATGATTTTATTACTAATGAACAAGCTGATAGGAATTTCAGGAATTTAACTGAACAAAGTTATAAATTTTATTCCCAGAAATACGCTATTGAAGCTATGGACCTTAAATTTCAAGATAGGTCTCTACAAGATACATTATTAATTACAGGTAAAGCTAAATTAGTATTCAATTCAGAGAATCTTAATCTGGGACAACCACATAATTCTCAACAAGGAACAAATTTTGTAGGAGATTATTTAATGTTCCTTAGAGAAGAATTTATTGTACAAAGAAAGAAGGAAACTTTACATGTATTAAAAACTGAAGATATAAATGATATAATTTCAAAGGATGTATTTATGAAAGAGTGGACTAAAATGAGAGTAAAAGATATGTGTAAAACAGTGGTCCTACTTAAAAATTATGTTTATAAACAATATGCCCATGTTGCTAATATAAGTAATGTAGAATACGGGGAGGAAAAAGAACTCCAAGAGAGATTTAAACAATCTACTACAGAATCAGCCAGTTTTGTTGAGTTATGTCTTAATACTATTTATACTCCATGTCAACAAATTCGTAATCAAACCCAAGATTTAAATCTTCCCTTAGATCCAGTTTTTAGATCTATTGCCTTAAAAGAGTGTAAAGGTTTTACTAAAGCAAGTGATGTAGTAATAGATGTATTATGGAGGAATTATACAGTAATGTTGTATTATTTAATAAAAACTCAAGAAGATTTAAATAGTATCACTCTAAAAGCTATTATAGCAGCTGTAACTGAAAATCTTTCCAAAAAACAAGAGTGTGTCCGTATAGTAGAAAATGAATACGATAACTGTATTATATCTGCTTTGATAAATTTGTTAAAAAGTATTGATTTATTTATAAAAAATTATAATCATATATCAACTCAACAGAAAGTAATTAAAGCAAACGATGTTAATTTAGCTGCTTCAATTATTTTAAATAAAGATAAGATAGTAAAAACACAAAAAACTAAAGATAAGGAAAAACTAGAAAAACAATTTAAAGTACCAGAACCCAAACCTTTAGCTTCACATTATCAAGAAATGTTAGCTGAGTATGAATTAGAAAAACAAATGAAGGGTGAAACTCAGCCATTAGACCCTAAATTACCTACTAAACAAAAAATCAAAAAAGATAAAAGTACATTACCATCTCCTAAACCTGTTCCAAGTGATGAACCAGAATCCGATGATGATTTAGAATCTGTTTCTTCTGATGATTCTGATGTGAGTTCATTTGCAAAAGCTTTAGAAGAAGATTTATTAAAATCAACAGAAGGAGATCAAGATGATGATAGATCATCACAAATGGAGCAAGATAGTTATGGCGAGGGTGATGGTATAAGTGGGGATGGATTAAGTAATGATAGTGGTGAGGGATACGCACCTAAAGCCTTTATAAAACCTTATTTAGAATCGACTTTTGATGATATTGAAGATATTGCTGAAGTTACTAATCGTATTATAGAAATGTTAAAAGTAATTAAACTAGACGATATGCCCAAAATTGTAAAGAATAATCGTATAAATTTCTTTGCAACTCATTAATAAGAATAATTAATACTTTATAAAGTATTAATTACAAAAAATGAAAGTTATTTTTAATCTTCGTAAACCATATCGTCATTAAAATCATTATCATCTAATTCTTCGTCTTCAATTAGTTCCTCCTCTTCAATGTCTTCTTCAGATTCAATAAACTCATCTTCTTCCTCCTCTAATTCATCAATTTTTTCGTCATCTAAACCAGTTTTACTATCTAAATTTTCAGGAATTACATACTCGAATTTGAATTTTTTACAATTTTCAATATCTTCTGATGTCAAACTAGAAACACTGCCATCATCTTGTTGTTTTCCTACAACTTTCTTAGTTTTTATATCAAACACCATACTTGTTTCAGGATGTTCATAATTATTAAATTGGTTTCTTCTAATAGGAATTGTAGTAAGAGTGGACGTTACCTTTTTAATAGCTGGAGATTCAGTTTCAACTTTCTTTGATACTGATGATTTTTTTGTAGGACTTTTCTTTGGTTCAGGAGATTGCAAAGAATCTTTATTCACTCCTAATAAAAGTGAAATTAATTCACTTTTAGTACCAGAACATTTAAGCTTGCGTTGCTTACACATAGCTTTTAATTCTGGTACTTTGCAGCTTAACAAATGATTATGATCAATTTCATCAGTTGCTTTAGGAATGCTAGAAAGTTTAGTCGTAATTGGGAAACTAGAACCTGTTGAAGCTAACCAGATGTTATATAATTCATTTGGGTCAATATCATATTTGTCATTTATAACACTTATATATTCTTTAATCGTATTTTCTACGAAATCAGTTACTTTTTTGTTGAAAGACATTTTTTGATTTTATCAAGGATAATTATTTTTTAAATCTTAATTTTGTTTTTTAAGTAACTATTTTCACATTATTCTGGAATAGAATAATTATTATACTTTGCAATGATCTAAATCAGATAGTTCTGGATTATTAAAAATTAACATATTGAGCCATGAAGTATGTCCAACAATCAAGATGCGTTTATAGTTAGGACTTAACATACTAACAAAATTTTTAAAAGAATCTATTCTTTGTTTTAAAGAAATTTAATTATCAAAATTGGGATTTTTAAATACATCAATAATATATTCAAAATTTACAAAAGGGTATAAATTTATAAGTTCTTTTTTATCTTTACGATAATTAGCTATGTCACTTATTTCATACTCTATCATTTCATCTAAAGATACAATTTCTGGAATGTCCTCCATACCATCTATTATTTGATGTACAGTTTGCAAACATCTATCTAGTGGTGAGACTAAAATTAAATTAAACTTTTCTAAACTTTGAATTTCGTTTTTTAATTTTGTTGTTTGATCTAGACCTTTTGAAGTTAAACTTGAACCAATCACCGAAGGATGAGTATATGCTTTCTCACCTAATGTTAAAAATAATTCATTATGAAATGAATGTCCGTGTCTTACAAAGGAAAAATGTCTCATTTTTTAAAATAATTATTAGTTTAAATTTGAAATATAATATTTTTATATTATATTTCGGTTTTTGATAACTATTTCTTACTTTTTTTCAAACTTAATTCATGCTTCATATTTAGTTTATCACAAATTCTTGAGATATCACACATTTGCTGTTTTCCATTTACTTTAACAGTTGCTGTAGGATCAAAACCATTATCTCCATAAGAAATTTGATAAATTTTACCACTAACATCTCTAACAGAAGAGTCTTGTTGTATTTTCATATCTTCAGTAAGTTTAATAATCCTACGTTGCATGTAACCTGATGTAGCTGTTCCCATAGCTGTCGCTATATCCCAATGCTTTCACAAAGGGGCGGACTATATCTTAAGCCGACTCAAGGTGGATAACCTATCATTGTCGACCGATGACCGTTGTTCAGAATAGTTTTGCTACAAAAACCATTCCTACTAGTCTCTGAGGGAGAACCATATCCTTGCCATATCGGACTTAGGTTCTTTACCCGCGGATCACCCAATCCTTGACGTTATTACCATGCCCTAGGTCATTACCCCGGGTATTACATCAAGTTTCCAAGATGTAAGTGGTAGTCAAGGCTCTAAGGGACTCCCCGAACTTTATAAGCCATCTCGCCATGATATAAAATCATGACTAGGAGGTAACACTGTTTACCCTCAAAAATATGAGGCAGCCTCCTGTTTGCGACACAGGTTTATCGCAAATTCCTTCTCTCCCCGACATTGCGTGGAAATAAAATTGTCTAGGATTTAATCCATTTAAAAATCCCCTGTCAATAAATCCTCTTGATTCATACTCCATTTCCGGCTCCATATTTCCAAATGGATAATGAGGAAGAGATCTTTTACCATGGTTCAATAACAATGGTACACGTTTACCTTTTAAATTTTGTTGTCCTAAAAGACCTGTAATTTGCGCAATATTGAAAAAATCACCTTTACTACCAGAATTTACTGTAGATAAAAAGTTATTTGAAGAAGATAGAGCATCTTTAGCGATTTTAAGACCAATATCTTTCGCCTTGTTTAAAGCTGCATTAATTCTCACTTCACAGATCTGTTCATGATGAGTAGTTTGTTTTATACCCTCGGCTTCTACATAACATTTCTTAATAGCATCATTGATTTGTTCTTTCTTTGATGCAACAGATTCATTCTCATTCCCGCTCATAAGACAGTCACCTAAACCTACACTAAACCCGTCAATTAATAAATAGTTATTGGTAGTAAATTGAATACAATCTATAAAATAAGTAGCAGCTTTAGCTCCATATTCTTTATGAATAATTTGATGTAAAGCATTATGAGAGGAGCCAATAATGTTTTTATCGAATACACCTTCATATAATACACCTCTGTATATTTTTACTTCTGGTTCAACATCATCTTTATCATTCTTTTTAACATAATTTAGATCTTCTGGTAAAAATAATGATACTAAACCTTTACCATTAAAACAATGAATTTTCTTTCCTTTTTCCTTAAGTATTCTTCTAATATGTTGAATACGATCATTAATTTCTTTAGGATCCATCATACCATCAGAAGTTTTTGGATATTTAGACCAATGAGATTGTGATAATTTCATTGCTATATTAAAATACTGACTCTTCGTCAATTTCTTTTCGCTTTTAGTCATTTTATAAGCTCCAAGTAAAGAATCTTGAACTACTGCCATATTAGGTTTACTATTTTGAGCAGAAATCATATTATATTGTGAAAAAGATAAATATTTTAATTCTGCTTGTGCTTCTAGGGTTTGAGGAACGTGGATATTCATTTCGTCACCATCAAAATCTGCATTAAAGGGTTTTGTGATAGCTAAGTTCATCCTCAATGTTTTATAGTCTTTAATAACTACTTGCATAGCCATCATAGATGCTTTGTGAAGAGTTGGCTGTCTGTTAAGTAGTACATAATCACCATCTTTTAGTGGTCTATTTACTGTGAATCCAATCTCTAATTTATAACTTCTATTTGCTGGTTTAATTTTGGTTAAAAATTCACCATTTCTTTTAATCCTATCTTTCTCTTGTACAAGTTGTTTAGTATCAGTTATCTTTATTTCTTCATCTCCTCTAAAAATTATGTCACCGTATAATAATCGGGTTCCTCTACGATATCTTTTTATATCGATTACGGTCTTTTCATCTTTTCTAATAATTGTTTTAATTTGTCCAGAATTCACCATATCTTGTAATTTTTCTAAGTTAAATGCAGTTACACATACAGGAACCGATAAAGTAGATGCAATTTCTCTAGGCACTCCTAATTCACCCATTTTAAGAGTAGGATCTGGTCCTATCACCGTGCGTCCTGTTTGATCACAACGTTTACCTTGAACATTCATACGTATCTGCCCATCTTTTCCTGTTAATCTGTCTTTTATACTTTTGATAGGTCTATTATTTGTAGTATGTTTGGCTTTACCTTGGCTATTATTAAATGTAGTTAATATTCTGAATCTTAGACTAGCTCTAGATTTAGCTCGATCTTGTTCAGTTTGTTCCTTCCTTTTTCTCTTTTTATCGTCATCAATAAAATCATCCTGTGCTAAATTATTATTCGCTTTAATTATTTCCATATACTGTATTGTTAAATCATCATCGCAAGTTTTTCCATCAGCCTTTACAAATGGTCTATCACAAGGTGGGCATACAGGTAGAACTGAAATAATAAAATTTCTTGGATGCACCAATAATGGATTAAAACCTAATAATTCAACATCTGAACCAGGTAAATTATTGAATATTTTACTAATCTCTTCTACAGCAAGGACAACACTGGTTTTTTGTTTGTTATTTTTAGTACCCTCGTATATTATAGAAAATGTATTATCTCCGTTATTAAATTTAACCAATGGATGGTCCTTACCACAGAAAATTTCATCCCCATTTTCATCTCTTTTTCCTGTAGGTTGGCAACATATATCAACCTTTTTAAGTTTTTCCACTATCGCTGCAAATTTTCTCTCACCTTTAAATTTATTTAATCCAACTAAGTTAATTTGGTCTTTACTAATTAAAAGCCTGTTACACTTAAGACAAATACAATTTAAATAATTTACTACTCTTTTTGTAAACAAGGGATGAACAACAGGTTCATTAAGTTCTATGTGCCCAAAATGTCCTGGACAATTAGCTGCGTCTTGTTTACAAGTTTGGCATTCTTCACTTGAATCTGTAGTACCTAATCTAGGGTCATAAACAGTACAAAGACCGCTTTTTCTTGGATTATTTATGGCACACACTGACATTGATAATATTTCTTTTTCTGAATAGATACCAAAAGTTATTGAATCTATTTCTTGAACGATTGAAGAAGATGTCATTGTTGTGTATTAATTATAAGTCATAAATGTTTATATTATTATTTCAAATTTATTTTAAATTATCACTGAAATGTATAATAAATAATTATACATTTTTAATTATATTGCAGGTAAATAATCTTTAGACCCATAATCTATCAAATCTTCCTCTCCTAAAACTACAACATCTCCACACTCAATATCATCTTGAAGAGTTCTTATTCTATAACCTCTCCAAGATATTCCTTTACTGGGTTCACCCCATATTTTTTCAAAGTATTCTTTTACTTCATTTTTAATAGGTAAGCTGCTACTAGGCCAACCTTCTTTGTACCATTCTTTGAAACTAGCGTAAATTTCTGTTAATGAAATAACTGCATCATCCTCAATAATGTATTCTTCAATAAATTGTCTATAAATGTCATTTTGTTTTCTATATTCAGCAGTAGCTTGTTGTACCTTTTCTGGTTCTTTTCTAATAATAATTTTCTTACGCCATTCTAATAGATGCCAAGCAAATGCCGATACCATACCAGGAATTTTATTTTTCAAATCTTTATCCATAGGAAATCTTTTTTGGTTCATTTGTTCATCTAATGTACTTGGACAGTTAGGATCGTCAGGCTCAACGAAAACAGATTCAAAAGGTATGACTCTCATACGATTCCAAGTTGCTTTATCTGAATATTTGAGTTTTGGTAATTTATTACAAATAAATGTTAACATAAACATTGGAAATACTTCACGAGTTGATTTACCTTTTTCAAATAAATCACGAGCCCAAAAACTATCTCCACCGCTTAACTTTTTTAACTCACCAATTTTAAGATCCTCATCTCCATCTGGTTCTTCCATAGTCACACTTCTAACAGGAGGAGCGGCTCTTGCTAACTCAGGATTAGCTGACCCTGAAGCAACCTTTTTACCAGTAAAATATTGAGTATTAAATTTAATAGCTAATTCTCCTAACATTTTATCAAAAAATAACTGAGTGATAGATTTACCATTATCACCATCACCAGTCCACATATATACTTTCTTTTGATTATTACCTCCTACAAAAATATCAGAATAAGTATCTAAAAAATAATTACGAATTTCTTCATCAGGAAAAACCTTCTTAAAGAAATCAAGTACATTGAGGACTTCTTCATCATGCATATTATATACTTTATAATCAATTGGTAACACTTTACTAATAAAGTCTTCGGGTGTACCAGCACGAAATAAGTTGAGTTTTAAATCATATACACCATTTTTGAATCCTATCAAAAATGGATTTTGATCTAATAAATTCTTAAATCGTTGATCATAAAATACTTCAACTGCTTCTCTCATTACACTATTTTTAAATGGTGCAGACTTTAAATTATTCATTAATTTTTGTACTTGTTTGATCCTTGCGTTATACATAGCTTCCTCTGCTTTATCTGCTCCCATATTTTGAAAACATTGTGAACCCATTTTAGCATAAATTTCACAAATTTCACTAGAAATTTTTTCACGAAGAAAAGTTCCTTTTTCTATTTCAGCCCAATGATGATCTATGAATTGAAACCATGTTTCGTTACAAATTGAACCACAGATGAAATCATTTCCATATAAAACTTTTAATACACTGGCAATATCGTTATGCGATCCATTTAATGCTTCTTTTATATGATGATCACCTTCGTCTAGTTTGAACTTATTATAAGCTTCGGGACTATCATTTTGTGCTAAAAAACGTAGAGTACCTAAAGTTAAATTCTTCTTTATCATTCTTTCCCATTCATGTATACAAGCAGATTCATCATACTTATCTTCACACCTTTCTGAAAACTTTAACCATAGATTCATTGCTTGATTACTACCATCACCAATATTATACAATATCCACCCAATAGTCATCCATTCATTTCTATCCTCAGCTCTCCAGTCATTCAACATTTCTAATAATTTCTCAGAAATTCTTAGCTCCTCCTCCACAGATTTAACTAATTTAGTATGTTTTTGTTTTTGTTTTTGAGTTTTAATTATTTGTTCTTTAATAGGTGAAATCAAACCAGCTTTTAATTCTTTTGTTTTTCTATTATATGGGATTATACTTAAAATTCGTGGTAAAAAATAAATTATATCTTCTTTTATGTAAATAGGTTTTTCCATATCATCAAAAATAGTATAATCATAAAGAGCTTCCTCAAATGTAATTTCACGGCATTTTTCATCAAAAACTTTTGTAGCTACATACGGATCCATTTCTTCTGCTTTTCTACTACCGTATATAAGCCATGGAACTTGACAAGATGCTTTATCAATTAAATTTCCAGAATTAGCTATTCCTAAATTTTCAAATAATTTTAATTTTTCTAAAACTTCTTGTGCTCTGGGTATTAAATGAGTTTCTTGTTTGTCTTTGTCTAAGAATAAATTATAAAAATGTAAATGAAATCCATTTTTGGCATAAGTATTTTCACCTGCTTCTAAATAATAAATAGGTTTTTCTAGTAAAATACACTTTAAGTCATCATCAGTACAATCTTCTACAATTGATTTTAAAATACTTTGATATACTTGTATCACTTTTATTACTTGCTCTTCATTATATAAATGTTCACTAAAACCTTCTTCACCATCGTCTAATATTTTTAAATCTAAATCAACTAAAACAGGTAAATATTGTCTTGGTTTTTCTGCGACTCCAATAATAGGATCTTTTTCATTATAAATTTTATTACAATATAATTCCCAAAACTGCTCAAGTTTTTTACGTGAAAACTGGAATTTACCTTTTGGTTGTACCATAGACACATGACTATGAAAAGGACTTGTATCTACATAATGTTCACGGAGTAAATCTTCAATACTTGGATTCATTTTATATATTTATTCCATTATATATTTCTTTTTCATTTTTATATTTCAATTCTTTTATTTCTTCTACAAAATAATAGTAATAATATAAGTATCAGTCACTAATTCTTAAAATATTTTATATACTAAATTATAGATAAAAAATATAAATAAAATGACTAAAATTTGGATAGCTTCGTTTGACATAGGACATAGAAATCTATGTTTTTCTGTTGAAGAAATCGATGTTGATTCTATAAAACATATCGATAAATTACCTAAAAATAAACAATATCATCTTGACGGTACAGCTACTAAAGAGCAAAAACAAATTCTTCAAGAAATTTACAACAATAGTAAAACAGTATTTTTTAAAAATAAAGATATTACCAATAAGTCCATAAAAGTATTAGACTCGGAAGTATTTCATCTTTTAACCGAACATCTAGATAATTATCAAGAATACTGGGATAAATGTTCTTATTTTATTATTGAAAAACAAATGTCATTTGGAAAAATAATTAATCTAAAAGCAATTAAATTAGGTCAACATTGTTTTTCTTATTTCGCTTTTAAATACAATAGATTTAAACATATTATTGAATATCCTGCTTATCACAAAACCCAAATTTTAGGAGCTCCTAAAATTAGGAAAGAAACGAAAAAAGGTAAAGTAAGTTATAAAGCAGTCGATAAACCTAAAAGGAAGAAATGGGCTGTAGAAGAAGCTTTTAATATCTTAGCTGACAGAACCGATTTTGAATCATTAAATTTATTAGAAAGTTCATCTAAAAAAGATGACATAGCAGACTGTATTTTACAATCATTAAGTGCTATTTATTTGATATATATTGAAAAGAATATATAATTATTCTTCATTGCTATCATTTACTTTACTATCCATTTTAGTGAATTCATGATCTAATTTGGCCCTAATTTCTTCTAACAATGTATCCATATCACAACAAAATTTATTATCATCGATATATGTTCCTTTTAAATTCTCAATACCTATCAAAGCATTTTTTAAATCACCGATTATGTTTAAATATATCTGATTTTCAGATTTATTTTGAGATCTTTCATATGTTATTAATAATTCATATGACCTTTTTATAGTTCCAATACAAAAATCTATTGTATTACTTCTACTATCAGGATACAATAATGTTCTAGAAAATGATGTAACCATACCTGCTGGTTGTATATACAAATGTCTAGTATTTATTTTATCTCCTTTTTTAATACTACCAATAAATTTAAGTCTACTTATAATTTCTTGACTATTTGTATCCATTCTTTTTGTTTGATTTAAAAATGAATCTTTAAGTGTTTTCAAAGTATACCAACTAATTTGCGAATACATAACTTTTATCTATATATATGATAAATGAATTTTAACTCTGCAAATCCAAAAACAATACTTTTAGTATTTTTTACTATCTTAGTACTAAGCTTGATATTTATTTTATATTTAAATAATACTGTTCAAAAAGATAACTTTGAACATCTCAACTCAAGGGTACTATTGATTAATATTAAAGATAAACCAATCAATAAAACAATGAAAAATCTTACTATAGAAAACTTTTCTCCAGCTAAAAATACTTCTCAATCAATAATTAATGATTGGAATAATATAGCAAATATTATAAGCAACAATTATGATAAACAAGAAGCCTTTATTATTTATACAGAAATTGAAACTATAACCTATTTAGCTTCCGCTCTTTCATTTATTTTAGAAAATATTAAAAAGCCTATAATTATCACTAATGATAATTTAAATCAAAATATAACTTTGGCAAGCAAAACGAATATTCCAGAAGTCATGATAAGTTCTAATAATAAACTGGTAAGAGGATGTTGTTCTACCCAAATTGACAAAAAAGAAATAGTAAGCCCCAATTTTGGTAATTTAACTAAAGATAATTGTTTAACATTACCTACTGAGAAATTTAATACTAAATTTCTTAATCCTAAATTAAATATTATAATAATTAAATTCTTCCCTGGAATTGATGTAAAAAACATAATTAATCTTTTAGAAAACAAGGAAAAAGTAGATGGTATTGTGATAGAACTATATTGTGATAATAAAATTCTAATTTCAAAAGATTTTTTTGAATTATTTAAAGAAATTACTAAAAAGGGAATAATAATAGTAGCAGTATCACAATGTAACTACTACGACAGTTTAGATTTAAATTTATTAAAAGCTGGTGTTATACCAGGTTTTGATATGACTATCTCTGCTGCTTTCACAAAATTACTACTAATATTATCTCATGTAAAGGATAAAGATATTATTCCGCAATTATTTGAAAGATCTTTACGTGGAGAAATTTCAGAAAAATATAGTGTAATGTAAAATTGGTATAGTTGTTTCTTAATATAAATTATTATATTAAGAATTTTTTTATTATTCCTCAAACTTTATCTTATTTCTAAATAACTCTTTTAATTTTAATATATTCTTATATTCTATCTTATATTTGAAATTATATAAGTTTAAAATCATATCTTGTTTCCAATCATTATCTTTACCATATGCCACATTAAGTACTTGGTCCAACGGATTTGCTAAAGATTTTAAATAATAAAAATAATCTATTTTGATAATATCAGAATGTTTCTTATAATAATCAGAGCTTTCTATTTTACCATATTGTTTCCCTGTATGATTAGTTGGGTCTGATACTAAATATTCAAGACGACTACCTGCATCAACACGTTGCCCTCTTCTTCTCATTCTTTCAGCAAGTTGAACTTGTGCTGGTAAACACAAAAGATAAAACTCTTTTGTACTACTAGCACCCTTCTTTTTCATTTGTTCAAGTCTTTCCGTAGGTTCTGATGATAACAAAGGAGTTGTATAATCACCTACTTTTGCTTTTTTCTCATTTTTATCATTATAAAAAATTTCTGATTGGCAATTATTACAATTCCCAACAGATTTTGTTATAACAAAATCTGAGTAAGGTTTATTACCAGCAAACATCGAATTTATCTCTTTTAAAACCCAATAAATAACATCATCTCTTGGTACACCATCAGCTATTTGAGAAATAACACCTTCATAAATATCTCTAACAAATTTACTATTATCACGTCTTGCTAATAATACACCTTTTTTACCTATTTTTTGCTCTACTTCACCTTCTCTACTATTAATGGCGCGATACATATACCTCTTTTTAGTTAAAATAAAAAAGAAATCATATATAGCTTCTTCAAACTCTAATTTCACAGGAGGAGGGAATAAACGTGTTACCTTATCAGCTACTTCTTCGGCGTAATCCCACAACTCAACTGAACTAGAATCTTTTTTATCAGGAAAATAAATATAATTACTATCTGTGTCACCATATACAAGTTCTCCTCCATGCTTTTCAGTAATAGTCTTAGCTACAAGCTCAATATTTTTACGACCCATGTAAGTAGTACACATTGCCCCAGGCATAAAAGGTAGATACCCTCTTCTTACTCCCATTGCACCATACATACTATTAGCTGAAACTTTGTATGCGAGTTGACGTTTATCAAGAACACCTAAAATACTTTCACATTCTTTTATTTGCAATGCCATATCTTCTCCTGTATTTTCTTGTATTTTTAACAACTCTTGTAGTCTGTCTTTTTTCTGAACCATATCTACTTTTCTAGTATGTTTTCTTGCATCTAAAAGATTTTGAATAATCGTAGGTAAAATTCCAAGGGGTTCTTTAATAAACTTATAAGATCTTTTGTCACACATGATATTTTTTGGTTTTGTTTTATTTATTTCAGATCTCTCTTTTTTATAGGGTCTTAAATCATTAACCATTTTAGTAACTTGATCCTGTAATTCTTTTTTTCTAAACTTATCGGCTGTAGTATCTCGTTTAGTTCTAATCTTTTTAATTTTATCTTCTTCCGTGTTAATGTATTTTGTTAAAGTATTTACACGTATAACTTTAGGATCGTGTTCACAATTATGAACAACAACTCCATCTGCTACAAAAGAATGTGAAATATCAACTTCTAAATCATATACTTGTTGTTTACCAATATTTTCAATTTTAATAACTTTTTTATAAATACAAGGAATTACATTACTGTCTATATCTACAGAATATGATTCAAATAAATTTGTAGCACCAATATCATCAAAATATTCTAAAGGATTTGGAAAATATTCATTCCTAAACATTGGTTTATCCCATTTTTTACATGGTCTCATCATTTCTATCATTTGAGATTTAGAAGGTGATGAATAATAGTCGTTATATATAGGAAAACTATCTTTCAATTCTTGTTGAGATTTTTCATTTGCTTTTTCAATATTCATTACGTTCTTAAGGGTTTTGACCCTACTTACTAACCATTTTTGTTGTTCCCATACTTCTTGGCGCATTTTATAATATGAATATCCAGCTTCTAACCGCATAGATTTATGAACACAATAAGAAAAACCTATAGTTTCCTTAAACTTTAAAATATCTTCTGTTTTAATATGTATAAGTGTCTGTTCTTCGTGACGAGTAATGCTTGTAGATATATCGCATTTTGTAAAATATGTTTGAAGTTTAGTAAATACATCCTCAAGTTGTTCAGGTTTTCTAGATGTCCATGATAAAGAAACTGAACCAATACTTTTTGATTTTTCAGAGTAACTAAACGTATGACCATCACCACCGAATAAACCACTTAAAAATGATCGAAGTTCTGTGTTTGTTGCATATTCTAAAATTGTAGGTAAAGTTCTAGTTTGATCAACTTTCTTTCCCCACAACATTCCAGGTAAATTACGAAACATTTCTCCAAGTTTTCCAAGAAGTGTTATACTCCAACCGTAATTTTCTTTGTGTATGGATATAGCGTCTTTTTCAATATCTTCGATATCTCGTATAATGTTTTCTAAATCAATAGGATGTCCTAAATATATTTTTGAACGATTATGTGAATTATAACCATCACTACAAAGCATCCCAAGAATCTTATAAAATTTAACTAATCTTGCCCCAGACAAATCATAATCTCCAATTACAATATTTTCTTCTGTATTAAAAATTGGAGGAGAATATGTAGTGCTTATCTTATCACAATTTATTTTAATATCTTGTGCTTCAACCCATTCATTATTATTAAGTAAAATACGATGATCTGGGGTACAAGATAATGTTGTACCATCTTGAAATGTTAATTTTATACATTCTTTAATACCTTGATTAAAAAAGTTTGTTTGACTATAATAATTCATTCCTTTATTTTCTTCATCATATGCCAACAAATTAGAACGATAATCTTCTAGATCTTCTATTTTCATTGAATACTCTCCAATTGTGATATTAGTACCGCTTACTAAGCATCCGATATGATCTTCCCATTCCATAATATGACACTTCTCATCTGGTACATCAACCCCATCTGGAACCCATGTATTGTAATCAATATTATAAGCAATTATAGTAGTTGGATATAGTGAAGCGAAATCAAAAGGAATAACTTTTTTATATTGACCAGGAATAGGCGGGAATACATGAGCACCAACGTACCTTTCATTATCATCTACCTCGTATGCATCTTTTTCTACCACAATATTTTTATACATACAATGACGATATAACTGACTATAAACTTTTATTTGCTGTCCTTGAGTATATAATGTAAAAATTGGTACATTACAAGTTTTAGCCATTTCTGTTAAACCTACCCAAGTTTGTAATTTATCCATTAATAAACATACTAAAGCACTATCTTGTACACAATATTTTCCTACTATACCCATAGCCTTTTGAGACTTATTACTATATTCACCATCAGAATTTTTCTTAATACCAATTCTGTAACATTTGAAAATACCTTTAGCACTCAAAGGATCTTTTGTTTCACCAACAAAATACTCTGAAATTGTTTTTAATTTGTAATTGTTAAATTTAAAATCTCTCTGTACTAAAGGTAGTAAATCAACGAATACTCTACCCTCTGCGTCAAGATATTTAAATTCTTGATTTTTATATGCTGCGGATGACCATTTTATTGTTTTTTCCCGAGCATGATTATATTTATGAAAACCAAGTTTATCAAACTCAAATATACAAAATTGATCTCTTGCTCTATCAATCATGTAAGGTATATCGAACTGTAATATGTTATAACCTGCAATCAAATGAGGATTTTCTTGTCTTATAAATTCAGTAAAACCTTCCAATAAAGCAGCTTCTGTCTCAAACATTGTTACTAAAACATCATCACCTACTACATCTAAATCTGGCTGTCCTAACGATAATAGATGTTTTTCATATTCATCTGGAGTATCACCGTACCTACATAATACACAAGATATTTGAAAAATCACATCTCCTGGATTTGAAGCTTTAGGCATAGCTGTAGGATTGGTAGAATTAACTTCAATATCAAAACCTAATATTTTGGGCTGGGAAATTTTATCTGTTTCATAAGGAATAATATTTTTCCAACTTACCTTATATTCTAAATCGCATAAGGTTATTTTATTAGATTCTTCTATTTTTTTACCGTGAAACTCAATCCAACCAGCAGTAGGAACTTTTCTACAACAAGTAAGCTGTAATATTTCATCAGCATCGGATTCGTGGATTTTTAACTGTAATGATCCCAAACCTACAACATTAATTCTTTTTCTTAACTTAAATGCTAATACTTTTACATCTTTTCTTGTTGCGAATGAACACAGAAGATATGGAAAACTTTTATAATTTGTTGAATCTTTTTGCAAGTGTGCTCCATATAAACGTTTCTTAAATACTAATACTTTTTTAAGAGGTTGTTTTTCACCCATTAAATCATTAAGTTTATTTCCTACCAACTGTGCTTTACCTTCATCCCATTTAATATTAGTGGGTAATTCAAGATAAATAAAAGGAGTAAAATTTTCTATTTTTAAACATATAGATTCATTAGTTTCCCCAAGACAATATATTCTTATAGATGTACCATTTTCTTGCTCTTCATCAATATGCCAGGTATAAATAAAGCAACGGGTTTTTTCCATATTTAGATAAATGGATAAAGCTTTTTAAAGTATTTTCAATTTTTTTTTTCATGCTTAGATAGATATTACATAAAACTTATTACAAAAAATTATTTTAATTACCATAATAAATTATGAAACTTAAAGAAAACGAATTTTACTGTGTAGAACTCAAAAAAAAGGTAAGAATACATGCAGATGACATTTGTGTAAAAACTTTCCGTAATAAGAAACGTAAAGGTGGTGTTCCTGCACTAGAAGGGTATTGTAAACAAACTGGTAGTCTTATATATAAGTTTATAAGCCCTGAAGACAAAGATTATTATATTGAAAAATATGGTAGATGTTAAATAAACTTAAATAATATATTATTTAAGTTATTAGATACTATTTTTAATAAACTATGTATGATTAATCCTTAGATAATTTAGTATTTCCCACAAAACCTTACAATCAAATTTATTATAGTTTTTTATATCAATCATAACTTCTGAATTATTAATATCAATTTTACTGTTGTAAGCTTCCCAAGCTTTTACCATACATGATAAACCACTATCACAACTACTATCTAATTTAGTAAGTATTAATTTATGGTCATATAAAGCTTTTGCGATATTTTTTAATCCAAATTTATAGCAATTTTTAATAACTATTGGCTCTTTTTGAAAGATAGCATATAAATCTACCCAGTTATCTACTTTCCAAGTATCAGATATTAAATCCTTGGTTTCAATTTCATTATTAGAGCAAGCAATATCAAATTGTCGTTGCTCAGCAATTCTCCAAAAATTTTCTTCTGCATACCAACAATACATTTTTGGATAGTTTCTATTTTTCAGAAATGTATTAAATTCGTTCATGATTTTAAATTCGTTTTCTCGAGTTATTTCTTCACAACAAAAATTCTTATATATAAATTCATTATCTTCTACATAACCAACTCCAATCATAAAAATTAAATCTTTTGGTTTTTGAAAAGGTAAATTATTAAACTCATCAAAAATATCCGAAATAGTTTCAAAATCAACAAATACTTCATTACTTCTTAATTTCCAGTTATTTATATTATTTGTTATAACTTTCGGTAAGACTTTGTGTTCAGATTGATTATTTATACTTATTATATTATCTATTATATCAGCTCTCTTTCCGTGTATATTTAATATTTTACTTGTACAATTTTTATCATTCAAAGATTTTATACCTTTTTTAAAGGCTTCTTTTCTATTCTTTATTCCTACATTCCAAACTTTAGTTAGCTCACCTATATCATCAGCTATAGCCTGCTTTAATTTATTCCATTTTCCTGAATCTATACACATATTAGGATAAAGTTCAAGTCTAGAAGGCGGGTTAGTTATCCATTTTTTTCCATATTTACGTACATCTTTTAACCATCTAATAGCCTTATTCATTTTTATTGGAACATCTTTATCAACTGAATCATAAGAAATTCTTCCAATCTTGTTAATACAACTGTAATTATGATTGGAAATACCTTGTTTAGTATTTTTATTTCTTCTTCCTAAAATAAAGGCAATTGGAGCAGTATATCCTTGAATTAATCCTGTAGCTTCTGTATATACTAAACATTGCGCTTTGTACGCTGAGTACTTTTGGCTATTTAAAATATGAGTATTATCTGCTCTTAACGGAAGAGTAGAAAATTTAATATCTATTACTATGTAATAATAATTTTTATCTAAAATGGGAGAATATTTAGTTATCTCATTTTCTTTTAATGGATCAATATCAATGACTTGATTTATATAATCACTTCTTACTAATAAATCAGCAACTCCATGTAATTTCTTTTTATCATTCCTTAATGGTGCTGAATGAATAATTGGTACACCTTGAAACATCAAATCTTTAGTCTTTTTTATTGTCGTGTCATTAATAACTTCTGATACCGTCACAATGTCATGTTTATTTTTTAAATATTGAATTAGATTTTTTTCAAACTCAATACCTCTTTGCATAATATGATTATTAAATTTATCCTTATTACATGGAATTTTATTACTGAATGATGATAATTTAAACCAATCAACGATAGCATCTCCTGTTATATAATTAAAAAGACGAGTAGCAGAAATAAAGTAGTCATCTTTAATATCATCTAATGAACATAACTTTGGTCTTTTTGACCTAGTATTATTACAAACAAATTCATCCAATGTTCTTTTCATTTTTTTTTATATTGTCAAGACTTTAAGCTGCTTAAACATTTATATCCAAAAGGATAAATGGAACCAATTAACATCTCTCATATCTTAAATCAAGAAAACTTTCCTTTGGATAATACTTGTAGTATCTGTCTAGAACAATTGGATGAAAATACATATACAATTCCCGAATGTAATCACACTTTCCATACTAATTGTATTGTTAGATGGTTTAGAAATTCCAATCCTAGCTGTCCATATTGTAGGAGTGTTGGGCCAGAAGAACAAAATCAGTATTATAATAGATACACTAGAGAGGGAAGATATAAACTTATTAGAAACTTTGCTAGAAGAAAAAATGCTCCTGAAGACTTAAAGAAATTAGTAGTCAAATTAGTTAATTATAATAAATCTATTAGACAAACGTCAAAAATATATACAAATTGGAAAAGGTCTGAAGAAGGTTTATTATACAAACAACTACACAAAAAATCAATGAAAATGAGTAACCGTAGTAATAAATGGCAGATTAAAAGAAAAATAAATAAACTTAAGAGTATAATCTCAAATTATCCAGTTATACCTCTACCTATTATAGCATAAACTCATTCTATAGTTATTATGAAATAAAATACTGTTCATACTTTCTAAAATTAATATAGACGAAAAACATTTTATTAATCATTATAAAAATATTACCTACATATAAATGAGTAAGCCATGTAATTTAGTTAACGGCACATGCGGGTTTAAAGATCCAGCTTGTGTTGGCGATAGTTGCGGGATTAATTTTATGGGACCAGGAACGTGTTCTGACAATAAAACTCCCTGTTTCTTTGATAAAGATTGTATAAATGTTGGTAAAGACCATAAATGTACTGGTAAGAGCGACCATTATCACATCAATCAGACTTGCGATCAACTTTTGAAAAGCTATGGGGAAAAAAATGTAGTTTGTAAGGATGGATATGAGGCAGCTGTATCCACTGATAGTAACTATAACGGAACTTATTCACTTAAGACAAATCACGTGCAAAGGCAACCATGTATGTTTGAGTGTAATAAATCTACTGCTCCAGCTCCTAAACCTGTTGAAAATAAGGGTAGTTGTTGTGATAATGGCAGTGGTTATCCTAATTGTGAAACAGGCACCGGTGGAAAAAAAATAGGAAAGGATGATTGCCCACAAGGTAAATGTATATGGAAACCCGATGTTGATAGTTGCTCAGCTCCTACCCGATCCAAAGGAATGTCAACTGGAGTCAAGATAGGAATTGGTGCAGGTGTCGGTGTTGTTTTTTTAGCAATAATACTAGCAATAGCACTTTCAAAATAAACTGTATAAAACTTACTATATAATTATTCTAAAGCATAAAATTTAAAAAAATAATTATATTGTTTATAAATGGATGTAATGAAAAAATATTTTAATAACAAAACTTATTGTATTTCAGGGTTTTCAGATAATCAAGATATCAAAAATAAGTTATCAGAAAAATATCAAGCTAAATTTAGTGATACTACTACTAATCAAACAGACTTTGTTATAGTTAAAGAGAAAGATAAACCTTATCCTTCTTCTAAGATTAAAATGGCCTATAAATACAATATCCCTGTATTAGAATATAATGAGCTTATTAACATAACTTATTAAGAATATAAATAATGATATTTAAGAAACAAATTTGTAATTACAAATGGAAAAAAATATAGATGATGCCCTGTATTGGACTCTAAAAAAGCAATATTAGATTCTATCAGTAATAATTTGATATCAACAGCTTATTTATTATCTTATGTAAGTTTTACAACACAAAATGATTATGAATCCTTAAACCTCTTGAATAGTACTCACCATTTATTAAACAAGGATTATAACGAAAAGGATTTAGTTGTCCAAGATATAGAAGGTACCTTTGATTTTAACAAATCTTATAAAGTAATGTTAACTTGTAATTGGTGTGATTCAAAATCACTATGTGATACTTGGAATAAAATGAGCAAAGGAAATTATACATGGAATAACATACAAATAGTATGGGAAGAGCCATGTGATTATTATGTTGTTATAAACAAACCATATGGAGATTTTTCTCCACCTATGGAGAAATGTATTATATTTCATCAAGAACCTTATATGTCTGAAGAAAATTGGGGGGAGTGGGTTGCTCCTGAGAATGCTTTTTTTCTGGGATCTCATAAATTAGCTTATAATAATAACGAATGGCATATTAGCAAATCTTACAAAGAATTATTAGAAATTAAAATAGAAAAGACTTTCCAGTCAGAAATTTCAACAGTTTTGTCAGATAAATATATTGATATTGGACATATTCATAGAATTGATTTTGTTAAGTTTTTAGAAAGAAAAAATATACCTATCCACGTATATGGAGGAAATAAATTCAATTGGAAAGATTATAAAGGAGTACTACCTTACCATCAAAAAGATGAAGGATTATTTCCTTATAAATATACATTTAATGCAGAAAATAATAGCATTGAAAACTACTATACCGAAAAAATTATTGATGCTATATTATCAGAATGTCTAATTTTTTATTGGGGATGTCCTAACATTAGTAATTATATCGATGAACGTGCCTATGTTAAACTAAATATGAATAATTTCGAAGAGTCACTGGAAATAATTAATAAAGCTATTGAAGAAGATTGGTGGGCCAAAAGAATAGAACATATCAGAAACGCAAAACTAAAAATATTAAATGAATTACAATTGTTTCCAAGATTAGAAAAAATTATTGAAGGATAAATACTTTTATATAATAAATGGAAAACACAAATGATATGGATAAAAAGAAAGTATTGAAAAAAAACATAATATCTATTGTTATGTATTGTTTATCTATGACAATTGCTCTTATGTTTAATGATTTAATTACTTCTATGTTTGATTCGTATGTTAACTCAAAACATGTAATAGTTAAAGCTAACTTTTTAGTAATTCTATTTGGTATTGCAATTTATACTGCAGTTTATCTAAATTCTATGTAATTTTTATTGTTATTAACAATAAAAATTATTCTACAAAAGGAAAAATCACATTATCTACTACATGTATAAGACCGTTATTAGCCTCTATATTTGATTCAATAACTTTAGCAGTATCATTTATGGTTATTGTATTATTAATATATTTTATATTTAAATTATTAGGGGGGTTTTTAGTCATAAATTTACACATTTCACTTATCATAAGTAAATCTATTGTAATTTTATTATTTAACATGGTTGATAATATAATATTTCTTGAAAAAGATTGATCTGCGTTTAGTAATATATCTTCTAAATTTTTTCTTTTAATACTTTCATCATTAGGAATAAATATAGTATTATTAAAATTTTTCTGATTAAATAAATCTTTTAGGCCAGACTTTTCTACTAAAAAAGAATAAATAGTAAATCCATTTTTTTCATCACTAATAATCTCTAATAATGAGTTTGGGGTAATAAAAGATTTTATATTTCCGTTTAGATCTGTCATATCAAACATATGTGTAAAATTCAATGATTGAGTGTAAGGTCCTGAAGATGTCATTATTTATAATTCACAAAGATATATATAAATTATTATATTATATTTTAAAAGTGGGGGGATGGTGATAAGTCATCATTATCATACGTACTAGCACTTTGAACATTTTCATCGTTTTGCGAAACAGCAGATTCAACTTGTACTCTAAATCTATTTCTTTCTTCCTTATTTTTATCTATCACTAACTCTAATACCCCATTTTCTGTTTTACTTGATATAACACTATCATGAGAGGTAATACAAATTGGAAGATCTATTTTTTTATGAAAATCTCCATATATTATTTCTTCCCTAAATTTTACACTATCATTACTATATGGTTTTATTCTTTTACCTTTAATTTCTAAAACATTATTATAAAAATCCACAGTCAGACTTGAACAATCTACACCTGGTAAATATCCATATACTTTTATATAATTATTTTCTTCTACAATATCAAAAGGAACAGATACAAAATCATTCATTGCGACTCCATTGCTCTGAAGTAAATCAGTTACAATAGTAGTAAATTCTCCTATTCCATTATTTTGTGTTCTTCTTATAAAATTATTTGTATTAAAACTCATTTATATATTATATTACTATGCTTAAATTATTTAAATTTTAGTTTGTTTAATTTAGACATTATATTTGAATCTATAGGATTAACATGCCTATTTCCTATACTAAAGTCTTGTGAAGCAGGACTATTAAAGTTGGAACTATTACTAGATAAAGCTGGTGAAGATGTAACTAGAGCTTCTATTTTTTCACTAACTGTAGTATCTTTTTTAGAACTATACCATAAATATCCTATAGCACCAGCAACTAAAACAACAATCAAGATTATTTTCCAATTAAATAAAGAACTTTTACTAGATTCCTTAGTACTAATATAATTTTCTTTAATTTGTTGTTCTTGTTTTTCTGGAGGCGGTGGATTACTTTGAGGTGGTTGAGGTTTCTGTTGCGAGGAGGGAGGAATTTCACTTTTATCCAACATAATCGTTACTTCGTGTTCAGGATGATTTGATTTAAGACATATAACAAAATTTTGATAAATATTTTTATCATAAACTATGTTTCCTCCTATTTCTCCAGCATTAGACTGTTGAAAATTATATTCACCATTATCTAGGGAACTTTGATCAACTACTACGCAATAAAAATCTGTATTAGGAATAGAAGATTTAATAGAAAAATCTATATTAAAATTAGTTGTTTGTCCATTAAGGTCAAATAATGTTTGTGTTGGACCAATTTTAACAGTTTTGTTCATGTATATTTATTTTTAATCAATTTATTACGTTCTTTTAAATAAAAAAGTTGTTGATTCAATTTTTATTATTTTAATAAAAATTGTCTTTGTATAATTATAATCTTTCACCAGTACTTCCAAATCCTCCCTCACCACGACTTGTCTCTGGAAATTCCGAAACCTCTACAACATCAGCGTATTCAGCTTTACGTAATACTAGTTGACATTTACAAAATGGTAGACTTATTGGACTAGGGTTGTTAGGACCTTTAATTAAAGCTATTAGTAAATTTCCTGTATAAGTAGGATCAATAATACCCACACTATTGGCTAACATCCAACCAGTCTTTGACATACTACTTCTAGGAAGAATTTCTAAATAATAACCATCAGGTGCTCTGGCTTTAATACCTGTGTCATACAAAATGACACCATTATCCAAAATCTTATATTCTTTGATTGCCACCAAATCAAGTCCAATATCAGTTAAGTTTGCTCTTGTAGGAATAACTGCATCTGGGTCAGTCTTAATAATTTGTATATGTTCTTTAGTGTTTGAACTCATTTTTATATCCTATAAAATGAAATTTTTCAAATATCATTTTTATTTTTAAGTGTTAATACTTTAAAGATTTATTTATAGTTATTAAAAGTATGCCTATTAGAAAAGAAATTTTATATCCTATTTTTCTAGAGTGCTATAATCATTCAGACGATATTTACTGGCAAAATATATTTGAAGATTTATCTTATGGAATATCGCCTTACGGAACATATTTTTCTAAAGATTATTTATGCTGTAACTATAAAAAAAAAGAATTTAGTTATAAAATAGAACAAAAAGATTCCAAACAAATTTATAAAGATGTATATAATTTACTTACTAAAAAATTAGGTCTTCTTTCCCAAACACAAAAAATTGAGAAGAAAAAAGATTTTATAAATTTTGAAGATAGTATTAAAGAAACTAGAAAAACTTGGAATGATATTCGGAAAAAGAATATAAAAGAATTACTTATTGAACAGTATACTGTTAAAATGAAAAATAGATATTCCCTAAATATAAAACAAACTAGGAACTTATTGAAAGTTATAATTATAGCTTTAGTATTAAAAATTATAACTGCAAATGATATAGATTATGAAAATGGAACTATTACTAAAATAGATGGAATAAATTTTGAATCAAAGAAAATTCTTTATCAAAGAAATTTATATAAAATTGATGTTAATTTTTCACCCACTATTATTATTGAGAAAAAATTAATGTCTGATACATGGGATAAATATCTCAAAGAAATGAGAAAAATTGAAATAGTATAGTTATCAAATGAAAGCGATTTTATAACTATTTTTTAATATTACTTTCTAATAATTCTGATAAGAGCTCTATTTGTTTTATGTTTTTAACCCTTCTTATATCCCACTTACAAATAAATTTAGTATTATTATCATGGAATGACCAGTCGGTACAAATACCAAAGTCTTGAACATTTTTAATTATCTTATCTAAGTCTGAACCTTCTCCTAATACAATTTCCAGATGTAAATTATATTTTGTTAAATTCCATTTTAGTATATTTTTATAAAAATATATTTTATTATTACGTAATTCATTTAACATTTTTTTTTAAAAATTAATTCTTTAATCTATTTACCTAACAAAATATCTAGACGATTTTTTAATATTTTATTACTCTGTGTAGTTGTTCTTACAAACTGCTCTATGGGTTTTAAATCATACTTATTGGCTCTAATAAAACTTTTAGCATATCTAGCTGCCTCTTCTTCGGATTTATTTATTTCATAAGGGTGTAAAAATCGTGGGTTCACTTTAACATGACCCATCATGTGATGACCATACTCATGTGATAAAACATGTGCTATAGTGCTCTCGCATTCTGGTATTTTAGTTAGATTTAATCTTATTATAGGTAACCCTAATTAATCAAGATAAGATAAACCTGGTATTTCTAAATTATAATCAATAATTAAGTTAATATACGTATTAGAAAAGCTTTGTAATTTTTGTAGCACTTGATAAGCTAGTCTATGTTTACTGTCCAGTTATTATTATATATAATTTAAATATTTTTAAGAATAAATGATATTATTTTCAGAAACTGAATACTTTATGAATGGGATATACGCTATTGCTCAACTTTTGTATCTAGATAAAAAAACATTTACCATTCTTGGAGAATTACACGGAAAATATTGGGAATGTAAAGGTAATAAAATTTCACCATGGGAATATTGTGCCAAAAGAATATCTGATAATCCAGATTGCTCTGTTTTATTAGAATATGATAAATCACTTTCAGAAGAAAGTATACTTCAATTAGAATCAAAATCAATTACAGATATATATTTAACATTAGAACAACAGAATAAAAAATATAAAATTATTCCTTACGATATTAGACAATGGTTTCTAGGAATAGAATTACACCAAAGTTTATATCACAGTAACTATATTCTAAATAAACTTAAACAAGGTAGCTATAGTTTAATCCAAGAAAAATATATTGATTGTTTTCATAATAAATGTAAAATTAATAAAAAATTTCTTGATACTAGTTCATACGATGGAGATATCAAAAAATTAATGGAAAATATTAAACATGAAATTATAGAAAGCTTTGATAATATATCAAAAAATATTAAAACTGAAGACACAGAAATAATTCATAAATTATTGAAAGAAAATTGGCAAAAGGTAACTGATTACTTTTTACTCACAATAATTTTCAATGATAATAAAACAAATGAATATATAGTATTAGGTGGTATGTACCACTTTGAATTTTTAGTAAAGAAGTTAGAAAAACTTACTGTTCTTGTTAACTTACAAGAATTTAATGAAAAAAGGAACTCAAATAATTGCGCTAGTGTATATGAACCTATTATTTTCTAAGTGCTTTCAATACTAGTCAATGTATTGGAAGCCGATAACTCCTGTCATATCGGAAATAAAATGATTATGACCCTATAATTTAATAAAATTATAGGGACAAATAAATCACAATTATTTTTTCTTAGGTTTTGAACTTTGTTCTTGGTCTATTTGAATTAACCATTTATCATATTCTTTTTCAAATTCATCTATCTCTTTCAACCACATTTCTTTCTCAGTAGTTTTCTGAATAGATTCAAGAATCTTCTTATTAGATAATATATCCTCCTGAAGTTGATTTACTTTTTCTTTTGTAAATGATCTTACTGGTAGTCTTAACAAATAATCATAACCGCCTTCGTCATCTGACTTTTTAGGATCCTCGTCATATTCTCTCTCTACTAAAGTTTTTATAATAAGTTTTTCTTCTACGTTCATAACATCTATATCTTCATTTATTACTTCTTTAATAAATCTTTCTTTATTTCCAAGAAACCTTAATAGTTTGTTATAACTATCGATTTGGTATTCTTTTCTTTTTACATAATAAGAATACCTCACCTCGCAAAATTTACATAGTATATCATCTACACTATCGTATTTATTGAGCTTACTTTTTTCATCAAAAACCACCATATTAGATGTATACAAATATGTATGTAATTTTAAATTATCATAATCACACTTTATTGCTTTACTTTCACTCGGACCACGCTCTTTAATTAATAATTTAACATCTTTTGGTGTAGAATAATTAGATACATCCTTTATTATTTTAGAAGACTTTAAATCTTCACAAAAATCCACAAATTTTGATGTCCACATCCCTACTGGAAGTTCCTTAACCTCTACTTCATTTCTTTTACCCGTTTTTTCTATTATTCCATAAGATATAAAGCGATTTTCACCATCTGCTTCTATGGAACCTTTATAACCTCTGTACCATGGTTCAAACACAGGTAATACTGATATCAACTCATTTTCATTTTCTGGATCTGGAATATATACTTCTCCTTCATAGTCTAACCACGTCTTAATACCACATATTATATCTTTAGGATTAAAACACGGGATATTACAAGACCAACCTGTTCCAATTCCTGCAACACACCCATTAATAAGTATCATTGGTAATATTGGAATATAAAATTCTGGTTGTACCAAATCTCCATCATCGTTAACCTGTTTTAATAATGGCTCATCTTCATTTTTATAAATAAACTCTGTTAATGCTTCCATCTTTGTAAAGATATACCTTCCATTTGCTGCATCATTACCTCCTTCAAGACGAGTACCAAATTGACCATCTCTATACAAAATAGGAATATTATTTGTTCCTGGAAATTCATTAGCCATACCAATTATAGTATCAAGTAAATTATTCTCACCATGATGATAATTTGCATGTTCTGCTGTATATCCTGCTAATTGTGCTACTTTCAAAGATTTACCACCATAATTTAGTTTTCTTTTCTTCACAGCAAATAAAATTTTCCTTTGTGATTCTTTCATACCATCTATACCGTTAGGAATCGATCTACCACAATCTGCATATGAGAACTTAATCAATTCTTCGTCTATAAAGTCTGTAATGCTCATCTGATGTATATTCTCTACATTATCCAGAGAAAATGTAATGCTAGTAGGATCATAATTTCCCAACCATTCTTTTCTTAAATCTGAATATTTCTTGTGAAAAGCTTTTTGCATACTTTCAAAAGTTGTATCATCTCTTTTAAATTCAACTAATTTCTTACCAAAAGTATCTGGAACATCTTCAGCTTTTGTTGTTCCTAAACCTTTGTAATATTTAGTCTCTACTTTTCCTTTCTGTTCAGACAACCAATTATTAAAACTTCTTTCATCATAAAATAACCTATCTTTATTTCTACTTATTTTTACTCTTACTATAGGAGTTTTCAAACTAATTATGAAAGATTCATCACGCTCCAATAAACTAGGATATAATGAATGTATAAAGTTTATCAACAATGCTTCTATATGAATACCATCTGTATCTGCATCAGCAACTAAAATAAGTTTACCATAATTTAATTTATTAAAATTAGACTCAATTTTATAATCTAAATCATGTTTTAAACCTAATGCTTGTATAATTGAACAAATCACTTTATTTCCTGCAATTACAGTTGCTCCTTTATCTCTTACATTTAAGAGTTTTCCTCGAATAGGTAAAATACCGTTCCAATCCCTACCCTTTCTATCAAATAAACCTTCTTTTATTCCACATACTACATAGGTTTTAGCTGATAAACCTTCTGTTATATATAAAGAACAATTTTTACTATCTTTTGAACCTGCCTTATTTGCTCTATCATAACCTTCAATTTTTGTTTTTGTAGAACTTTTTTCACTTTTCTTTAAAACTAACATCTCCTTTGCTCTAATTATATCTTCTATTTTATCTATTATTGACCATTTACTAATAGCTGTTATATGGCTTTTCTTTACTTCACTCGAAACTTCTGGCGACTCTAACTTATTCTTATCTTGACTATCAAACTCTGGTCTATCAATTTGTGCTACTACAAATATCCTAAAGAATTGTTTTATATCTAATATATTTAACTTAGGACTCTTTGTCTTAGATTTTTTATCTTTACCATTAAATTTATCTACTAAAGGTCTTAATAATGATTCCACCCAAGTTTCAACATGCTGACCTCCTAGTTTAGTATAAACGCCATTTACAAATGATATTGCCTCAAATGTATTAGAAGGTGTTAATACTACCTCACATGTACCCATCTTTATTTGAATTTTTTCGTCTGATACTAAATTATATAAATTAGAATACTCAGACAAATTTTTTACAGACATAATCTCATCGTTTAAAGTTACTTTAACTTTTGTCAACATAGCACAATCAATAACATACTTGCTATAAAGACTAATTAAATCATCCGTTAATTCTTTTAACCCAAATCTTTCTATATCTATTACCCAACTCACTTTTGTATACCCTTTTTTCAAACTAGAACTTTTTATAATAGGATCTGAAGTATTTTTCATATTATCTGTCCATGTCTGAACAAATTTCTTTTTATTAGCAGGATCTACTCCTTCAACCGAAAACTCCTTTGAAAAAATATTACAATTATGAGTTACTGTAAAATCTTCAAGTACAAACCTATTATTGCTATCTACTTCAATACCCACATAATCACCAGATTCAACTTCTTGTATTGAGATTTTACCTGTATTAGTTACATTTCGTGATAATGGATTATAACATTTTTTCCTTGCTACAAGAGTAGGTATATCTTCTATATCTCCAGAGATATTAATATTAATAGCATTTCCCCGTCTAAGTTCACCATTATACTTCCATTGTGTCTTTGCGATATGACTACTACACATCAATCCCAAAGATTTTGCTAAAAATATAACATCACTTGCTAATTTTGAATGATCCATACCTTGTGCTATAGTAATTCTGTGTCCTTCACTCTGAACTGTTCCATCAGAGTCTATCATCCCAGCTAATACTGCTAATCTTATTTCACGAGAATTTACTAAATATTCTTGTGGTATATGCTTATTGTCAATCAAATTATATTCAGTTAATAATTTTTTCAACGGAGCAACACCAGATTTTGTTGTAGAACTAATATAGTATGCTACAGGGTTATTGATTTCTCCTTGTTTAAAAGTAGCATCATTTTCTTTACCCCACTCTTCTAAATATTCTAAAATTTCTGGATCATCTTTAGAGTTAATAGCAAATCCATATCCATTTTTATAACCATCACCTAACCAAAGTCCAAGAACATACGGATCTAGTTTGACCTCTTGTTCTTCCCATTCAACACATTCACCTACAAAACCTGAAAGTCTAGCTTGGGTAGTTTTATTTAATTTCCTATAATCTTTAATACTAATGTCTATAGTATTATTATCTGGTATCGTTTCAGCAAATTGTTTCATTTCTTGGAGAGCTTGTCTAACCTCTGGTTTTTCCGGTGGTATAACAGTAGGACTTCTACGAGTTTTCTTAGGAACTTCTTTATCCTTGTGCATTCTCTTATAATGTCTACCTAAATTACCACATAATTCTTGATTACATTCAGGACATACTACTTTTGGTGGAGACGCACTTATATATTTTGAACATATTTTCATATTTTCTTTGTCCCACCATAAAATACTCAATCCATTTTTGTCTGTATTCCAGAAAATAACTTTGTGGTCAGACATTTTAAGAGATAAAATATGATTTTCATTTACGATATAAGAATTACCCCGTGCTTGAGATACTTCAAATAATTTTCCATTGCCTTCGCATTTGTTAGTGATATTTCTTCTAAGCCCATCATCACCAATCACACAATCTCCTACTTTTAAATCTTCTATTTTTACAACCTCTCCATCAAATTTAGGTATGAGAGTACCTTTTTTCAGGCATAATTTTATGCCGAGACCATTTCTGCCCGAAACAAGACGCTCTTCTTCATCATTGTAGTTACTCCCTGTTAACATTTGTCCAAAAATCATAGTATGTATATAACATTTTTCTTCGTCATGTATCTCAATTGGAATAATTTCACCATCATTTTGTATAGTAATTCTTCCTGTCTCTTTATCTATATTTACATTTATATAAGTACACTTGGTTGTTTTACTACTCCTTTCAACATTATCTATTGCATTTGATAATGCTTCTACAAAAATCCTCAGTATGGCAGGAGCAGTTTTAATAGATTTCTTTATTATTTTATGTGTTTCTTTACAGTATATAAATTCTTCTGATGCTCGAAGTCTTTTGCTTCCAACATACATATCAGTTCGGTCTAGAACATGATCAATTGGATCTTTCTTTTGATAAATCTGGGATGCTTTTTTAGGAGGCATGTTTGTTATTAATTCCAAAAAGCATTCTTTTAAAATTAAATTTATTTTAAGAGTATCGATTTATTATCATATCATGAAGATGTAGCTAATGTTTTCCATGTTTTTAGTAATTCACAAAACGGATATACTAAATTATCAGCACTAAAAGTTTGGTAATTAATTAAATAATTAATTATAATAAAAGGAATGAATAAGTTGAACGAAGATTCGTTACAATATATACTTTATACAATTATTACAGGTCATATGACTGTAGCTTTAGAGAATATTCCAAAATATAATTCAGTGAACAAAGTTTTTAACAAGATTTTTAAACGTAAAATAATCATATATCTTAAAAAAATATCCTATCTTAAAAAATACAGAATTAAATATTATACTTGTGTTCTAGAAGAATTAAAAACTGTTTAAATTGAAATATAAAATAGTATTTTATATTTCAAGTTTTCTATTTTATTCTCAATACTTGATACACTAAAAGTCATTTATTATATACAAAAATTTTAATTTACATTAAGAACTTTTCTCTAGACAAAAAAATAAAATAATATCTTTCAGAATACAAACATCTAGTAGTAGTATAGCACCAGCTTTTAATCCTAATTGCCCAAGATCTGCCCCAGAACCTTATGTTGCAAGAAATAGAGTAGTTGATATAACAATTGGGGGTCAAAATGTAATATCTAGTTTTACCATACCAAAAAATACTCTTCTATATTCCTTAGATGATGAATCTTTTCAAGCTTTCACTCAACATGACACTACCATCTCAACAATAGGATCCAATGTAGATATAACGCTTCCTGTTTATCTACTCTCAGGTAATAGAACTTTCGGTGTTGGAATACCAGAGAGAGAGTCGCCGGGACTTGGTCTGGGATTGGAGGAAACGGTATCGTTGAAGGTGGAGTAACAAACGTGACAGAAAACACAAGATTTATACAAGAAGTATGTGCAATCCTGGTAAAACATAACATGATTGCTATGGAAACTTCTACTTAGCTGTCAAACAACACAATTCTTTACTAAATTTACTATTATCTTGCTCTAACTCCTGAATATCCTGATAATGGTTAGTATAGGTCATAAATACCTCATTATCACCATCTTTCATATTATCCCAAGCAATCTTATGAGATGTTTGCTTTATATCTGCCTCTAAAAGTGCCTGCGTCAAACGAGTTGCACGTACATCCTTTTCAATCTTACCCTGATCATTTTTATACTGAAATATTTGCCTGGAAGGATCAGTACATATATAAATTAATTTACCATCCTTATCCTTCAACATATTATCATAAGCAAATTTAGCTACACCTTTCTGACCTTGTATTAAATGATTATCAGAAAAATTTTGTAAAGCTTCGGTAATTGAATCACGAGATAAATCCAAAGGAGCAGCTATAATAATTTTATTCTGATTATTTGTAATATGTTTAGGCTGTTTTGCCATTTCTTCAACTGTACTTTCTAATTTTTCTGTTCTTTCTTTATACATTTCATTCTCGACTTCTAATCTAACAATCTTTAACTGTTCTTCAAGGTCTCTATTCTTCTGTTCTAAATTTAATATATGTTTATCTTTTTCCTCTAATTTTGTTTCACTTAATGACAAAAGTTTTTTATACTTTTCAATACAAGACTTATAATGTCTACTAAGATTATTTTTAGTTGTAAAATTTTTTTTACAATATTCACAATTAAATGATTTTATATCAGTGTCTTCAACAGATTCAGATCTTTCTTTTTGTATTTTTATACAATACTTTGTAGTTTTTTGATGTTTTAATAAATTACCTTGTAGTGTAAATTCTTTGTCACAATATTTACAAATAAAACTCATTTATTATAAAAAATTATTCTTTTAAATGGTTATCTTTAAAAGATAACCATTTTTAATTCGATAACAATCATCTTTTAAAGATATATTACTCATATTAAATGGATTGTTATCTTTTTTGAAGAGTATCTAATTTTAGTATTTTAACTTAATTACTTCAGAAAATATTTATTTTTTTGGATAAGATTTTCTGCGCACATTTTGGATGTGTGCGCAGAGAAATTTTTGTGTATAGAATTTAAAAAATCAAAATAATAAAGTATCTCAAAAAGTACTAATGATTTAAAATTAATCAATTATAATATTGATTTTTATTTGTGTTTTTTATTGATTTAAGAGAAATTTTTTTATAAATATGATTAAAGATACTCTAACATTTTTAAAATAGTAAAAAATTAAACTATGATTATAGTTTAATTTTTTTATAAAAATTATTGAATCGAACAGTAGCCGGCACCACCACCGCCACCACCGAAGTTTAGGTAATAATATGGTCTAGCATCATTCCATGATGTAAATTGTATTTGAAATTTAAATTCTGTAAAGTATTCATCTAAATCATAAATAAATTCCAAGATTGATGAGTGTATTGTTTTATTTAAATCTACTCGTCTCTTTCCAAGACTATTTTCTGGAACATCACTATATGCATCTTCTGCTAACTCGTGACCTTTTTCCTTTATAAATTCCTTGTACTCATTTTTCTTGCGACTATCCCAAACTTGTTTATTCCCTGCTGACCATTCCCAGATCCCCCATCTACATATTAATAAATTATCTTTTATTTCTAGTGGATCGTCACGTGGTTTTAATCCTTTAATAATATCTTCTGGACTTGGATAGGGTTTACTGTTTAAAGGGTGTGTATGCCATATTATAGAACCATAAGGTTCTTCATAACTACAATTCGCCCTACCACCATCACCTCTTCCTGCTACACCACAAACTACTGGTGTTAACTCGCCATCTGTTGTGTACAAATCATCTGTTATCTGTCTAGGGAAATCCCAACAATGAGATACTTGATCTTCTAGTTCTTTATTAGCTAAATATCCACATACTTCTATTTCCGATGTACCATCTTCTGCGTCATAGAAAGCTTCCCACATATTATCTGCGTTTACAAACATTTTTTATATAATATAAATTTTTTATAAATTTTTTATATTGTATAAAAAATTTATATTGTATAAGTAGTTTTTATTCTTGTATACATATATCAAGTGTTGACATATCATCGTTACTACTATACGTATCAGTAGGTAAGACTTCCTTTTTATTCAACAGTTCAGAAATTCTTTGTTTAGTTTCTTCCTCCAATTGTTTCAATAATAACTGTTTTTTATTTCGTATGTCATCAAGTATTTTTTCTCGTTGATTTATCAAAATTGGGCAATGAAGTTTTCTTAAAAGCTTTCGTTGTCGTTTACGGTATTTTCTACCTTTACGCTTATTACGATTATCTATTAACATTTCGTCGAATGTTAGTTTTTCTGATGTCTTTTTTTCTTCATCTTTAATTGTTTCTATATTAGAATTTATCTACTAAATAGAATTCAATATTATAATTTTTAACATATTCTTTATTTCAAAACAAAACATTGTTTTGAAAAAATACTCCGTACGGGATTCGAACCCGCAACCTCACGGTTAGAAGCCGTATGCGCTATCCAATTGCGCCAACGGAGCTTTTATTATAGAATAAATTTTTTTAAACTGTTTTTTAAATTCTTTATAAAAATAATATTTAGTAGTAAATACTACGTATGATCTTAATTATTACTTAAATAATAATTCTAAAATTAGAATTATTATTTAATTTAGTTTTAAGTTATTTCTAGTTTAAAATTACAAATGCCACCCTTATCAGATTCTAATTTTTTAATATAATCTTCATCAAAAACCAAGCCCATTTCTCTTAAACTTTGTTTAGAAATTAGGTGTTCTTCTGTAAATATAAATTCATAGCTGGGATTGTTACTGCACATCTTAAATATAAATTGCATGAATGGAGCCCAAAAATAATGATATCCAATATAATGACATTGATCATCGCTATCCTCATCAAAATTTAGTCCTGTAACGATTTCGCAATGTTGTGAGAGTAATTTGTGGAAAATAGTTCCTGAAAAAAAGTTAAATTGTAAATAATCTTTTCTAAGAAATATTTCTCCAGCAGTTACTAATATTAAATTTATACCAGGATCACCTAACGCAATATAATCATCATTAATTTTAGATTGAATATTCCAATGTTTACTTCCTATTTCTTCTGGTTGAGCTTCGACCATGTATAATTTATAATCTTTTCTTACTCCTCTGTCAAAACACACTAAGATATAATTATAGAGGCACTCAGGAAATGTTGAAAAATCAATATGATTTAATAACCCTATTTCTATTATATTAAAACTTTGACATAATAAGATATTTTTGTCATATTCAAATAAAACAAGTTTTTCTTCGCTATTTATAGAGACTGTTTGTTTTATTTTATGTATTTTTGATATTTCACTTAAATTAATAGCATTACTTTCAGTTCTCTTTATTTTTTTCATACCTAATTCTCTGCTAATACATTCTACAATAAATAATAATAGTTCCCCACCGCCATTTTTTAATATTTTCTTAGCTGAAAGGACATGAGCTACTATACCTTTATTTTCCACTTGTATTTCTTCTCTGTAATGACTTAAATTTAAGTCACAAATATCATTACGAGGTATAATCATTTTATGATACGACTTTTTTATACGATTTAAAAATTCCTTACTTAAAGTATCATGTGAAAAATCAGTACTTTGATACCCTCCATTATTTTGTAACCACTCAAAAAAATATCCAGCGGGTATTTTATTCAAATTTGCTACGATTTCTCTTTCTAAATTTTCAGGTGTATATATAGTATCTACGCTTATCGCTTTTATTAATTGAGGAATACGCATCATCATATTAGGATGTTTTCCTGTTTTTTCATTGTATAACTCTTTTAATTGTTTAAGATTATAAGTATAAATTTCATAACCTTGGTCAATTAATTTACTGTTGATCATAAATTTGTTTAAGTCATCTGTAGATTTAATTTCTAAAAATTCTTTATCCATTTTATATTAACAAATATAAAATGTTTTTAAAATCTACCTTCTATCTCTACATAATGCTGGTCTAAAAACTGGTGGTGGTTCTAAGCCATATGGGTATCTTAGGTAAGGATCTTCATCGATTGGATCTGTGAGATAAGGTACGTTAGGAAAAGCTGAATAGTATGTAGAAGGTTTGATAGCATAATTATTAATTAGATTATTGTGACAATTTGAGCAATTTAGTTCACAGACGGATTTATGATTATAAACTGGTCCTAACCAATTATTATCAGCTTCGCTACAAGTACAATTTGACTCATCACATCTATATTGTTTAGGTTTTATTATAATTTCTTTAGGTGGTTTAGGTTTAGTTTTTTTCTTAATTATTTTTTCCTTTGGTGCTATTAGTTTATCTTCTTTTTCATTAACACTTTTTGTTAATTTATTATTTGTGATTTCACACTGTTCTTTACATTTTTCCAGTGTTCTAAATTGACTATTATTATTGGTAAAAACACATTTATTATTAATACATCTGTAACCGCTTAATTTTTGCTTTAATATTAAATAGAATAATATAGGTATGGTAATTGTAATTATTATTAAGAATATATCTATAATCATTTATTATATATACTTAAAAACTTTTAATGATTACAATAATAAATGAGATTAAAGCATCCTTTTCAAAGTACTATAAATAATATATTAATTAAATATTCATTAAATATAATTTCATACATACGTAAAAAATATAGTATAGCTAAATAAGTTATTGTGGTAAAGGAAAAACCATAACTTCTTGTATAAAATTTACACAGTTCTTAATTAATCTTCTACTTTATCTATAGGTATACGTGCTTCTTGAACTGGTGGATTAGTAATTACTAACATTTTAAATATACATAAATGGAATTAATTTATCAATTTCGCGAGAATTGTCACTCAATACAATATCTAAAATTTCAGTTGTTATAATTAGAGGTATTTCAATCTTATATTTTAGTTGAAAAGAAACTTTAAAAGGAAGTTTACCTGTTTTATCTTGATGAGTTAGAATAAAGTTAATTTTACTTACAATATCTTTAACTTTCTTCTCAATACTACGTACTCCTTTATCTGATGTTTTGGAATATTTGTGTATAAAATATTTAATGCTTTCTTGAGAAAAAGTAATATCATTGCTGTTAAATTTAGAGTTAATTAATGATTTAGGTAGTAAATAATCTTTTACTATGTTTATTTTATCTTCAGTGTTATAACCATCAATTTTAATCACTGACCATCTATCTGTTAATGCGCTATCTGAGGGTAAAGTATTTATTGAACTAATCCACCATATCTTAGATAAATCTATGGAAATTTCACTTAAAAACATGTCTCTAAAGTCCATATTCTGTGTAGGATCTATAATATGAAGTAATGCTGAATTAAGTTCTGGGTTTTCAGATATTTTATCTAACTCATCTAAAAAAATAATACCATTTTTACATTGTAATTTTTTAAGAGATTTTACTATTTCTCCAGGTCCTGAACCTACATATGTATATTCATGTCCTTTTAGAAAATCTGGCTTTTCAATTCCTCCAAATGAAATTTGAGTAAAACCCCAGTCCATAATTTTTGAAATTAATCTAGCTATAGATGTTTTACCCGTGCCAGGTGGTCCTAAAAGAGAAAGGTTTGTGTTTATTAGATCAGGGGATTTGATTTTTGATGATAAAAATAAAATAATTTGCTCTTTTACATTTTCCATCCCATATAGTTCACTGTCAAGTATTTTTTTAGCTTTACATATAAATTCAGTTGGTGAATCTATATTTATTTCTTTGATAACATTATGTGGTATATCTGTAGCCCATGTTAACCAATTTTTAGTTTTACCGTATTCATCATCAGAAGTCTCCATATTAATAAGTTCATTATATTTTTTATAAATAACTTCTTTGTTAGAATGACTAGTATTAAGATTTAATATCTTATATTTTAAAGCTAATTGTGGATTAAACATTTTGAATTTGGACTCTTCTAGATCAAATTTTTTAATGTCAGCGTCAGAATACTGTTCGTAGTGTTTATAACCTTCAGTGAATTCTTTTAAAAGCCTGTTATAGGTATCTCTACTTTCTATCCATTCTACTGAGTAGGGAATATGGCTTTTGTAATTTTCAAAGTACAAACTAAGCCTTGCCCTATCTTCAGATCTCATTGACAAAGTTAAAAGATCTTTAGCATTTGGTTCATTTTTAAGAATTTCTTTTTTAACAACTTTATATTTTTCATTGAGATGAGAGTCATCTCCTATTTCCTTTTCCAGAAAATCTTCTTCCTCGTCGTCTTCATCATAACTTTTGTATTCTTCATCTTCTTCATCTTCTTCATCTTCTTCATCTACTTCTTCACTAAGTTCCTGTTCATCGAACACTTTTTGCTCCTCTTTTTCTTTTTTTTCCGTGGACGTGGGTTCATTTAACTTTCTTTTTTTGGCAGAAGTTTTTAATATTAAATTTAACAAACGTTTGTTGCTACTCATTTTTTAAAAATAAACATAGTTTTAATTTATTTTTAAATCATTAAATTTTTCTCTCTTAGTAAATCCACAGCATCTTGCGAGGATATACCAGTAAATAATAATCTTATAACATCAACTAAGTCAACTTCTTGATCAAGTAATCTTTTCTTTTGTAGTGGATCATCAGATAAAAGATTAAATTTATCATTATCATTGGGATTATAGACAAATTTATCTTTGATTATTTTCTTAACATTTTTGGAAAACTCTTTTTGATTAAATAATTTTACTATATTACTTAATAGTTGTTCGCAATCATACTGTAACAGAGGGCAAAAATTAGTATAATTACTTCTAAATTCATTATCGTTAAAAATATCAAAGTATAATTTTCTAAATAATGATACCATATAAGGAAGTACTTTCTCTTTCAAGTCTGCTATTAAATTCTCTAATCTACAGTCCATTTTCCATTTTTTAACTTGGTTAGATACGTTGTCTAGTATATAAAAACTATAAGGATCATCAGATGAATTTTTAGGTAAAGGAACAAAAATAATATTATGATATCCAAATCTATTAGATAGATAAATTTCTAATAATTTATCTAATGGAAATAATACTATAGAATAATTCATTAATTTACTAGTTAGATTATTTATATCAAATGGTATATAAGTATTAACTTCGCAATTTTGTATTTGAAGCATTTCTTTTACTATTTCTATTTCATCTGTATCTAATTCAATCTTATAGTAATTACTGTAAAATAATAATCTTGTTTCTAGAGGACTTAAATTCTTTAAAATAATAGTTTGTATCTTTCTATCAGAATAACCTTTAGTTCGAAATACATTTTCAAGCTCTTGAATCTGATTTGCTAATAAATCTTTATAATCATCTAAGTTACATAATTTAAATATTTTAAATCTGTCATTCTGTAAAGAATGTAGTATCTTTGTATAATTTTTATTTTCTTTAATTTGTGTAAGATACTGTTTGAATACGTCATTAATATTTTCTATTGATGGTTGTAAAGAGGTATATTTTTGTACTATTTGTTCTAGTTCTTCGTTACTATGCTGTTGTTTTTCTATGATGTCATCATTGATTATAATTTCGGTAGCTGTTTTAATTGGTCTGAACTTTTGCTTCTTTTTCTTCTTTTCTTCTTTACATAATTCTTTTGAATTGTCTTCTTTATCTCTGTGTAGTAATGTGAAATCAGGTTTATTTTCAAAATTTTCATATATAAAGATTTTTAATGCATCAGTAGGATTAATAATATTAATATTATTATCAGTTTCTGTTACTAAATCATCAATTTTAATATTGGTATTATTTTCTAATATATTATTATATAATTTACATTTTGTTTTTTCAATAATTAATTGTTTTTCTATATCCTTATATTTGTCCCTAATATTTAATAATTCTTCTAGTTGTTTTTTGAGATCCTTGTTTTCTATCATTAATTTGTTATATTTTTCTGATAGTTTTCCTACTGGATTAGATGTATCTATATTGCAATCACTGTGAGATCCGCATTTGTTTATATGAAGTTCTATATTTTTAATTCCTTTAGTCACATAATTACAATTAATACATGTAAATATAACATTTTTCCATTTATTACAATCTATATTTGATTTATTCTTATGATATTCTAAACTTTTTTGAGTTTTAAAAGGTACCCAGCATTTTTCACATAAATAGGACATTTTTTTAATGTAAATGTTATATATTTAAAAATCAATTTTTTTTTAACTATTTAAAATCATATATTTAATATTTAAAAATGTCAGTACTCCCCGATACGTCTTTGGTTGCATTTAAAGCCATAGTAAATTTCACCAATAATTTGTTCGAAGAATTTGGTGAAGAACATAAATGTGTTAAATTGTATAATCATTTATTAAGTAAAACTACTTTATCTCATGACACAGCTATTCAAAAACATATTTCTTGTTTTAGAACGTTTTGTATTGAAAACCGTGAATCTATAACTAATTTTGATATAGAAAATATTAAAGGAGATATCACTTATTCTAATCGTGTATATTTAGATATTAAAAATATTCTTAAAGCATCTCAAAAAGATACACAAAAAATTATTTGGCAACATTTATTAATAATTTCTGTTATTTTAGATCCAACTGGAAAAGCAAAACAAATTTTACAACAACAAAAAGAAGAATCACAGAATGTTGACGGAGAAGCAAATTTCTTAACTGATATAATTGATAAAATTGAAAGCAACGTAGATCCAAATTCATCTAATCCTATGGAGGCAGTATCTACCATTATGCAGTCCGGTGTATTTAATGATTTAGTACAAGGAATGGGTAGTGGATTACACGATGGATCATTAGACCTTAATAAATTAATGGGTACAGTACAAAATATGGTTACTAAACTTAATGACGAAGTAGAAGAAGATGACAAAAATACCGAATCTGTTAACATGATTAATTCTATGATGCAAAATTTAACATCTAATCTAAATAAAACTTCAGAAAATGGTGAAATGCCTGATATTGCAAATATGTTAGGTCCAATGATGAATGCGGCAGGTGAAGAGGGACAAGCACCTGATATTGCTAGTATGTTAGGTCCAATGATGAATGCGACAGGTGAAGAGGGACAAGCACCTGATATTGCTAGTATGTTAGGTCCAATGATGAATGCATCAGGTGAAGATGGACAAGCACCTGATATTGCTAGTATGTTAGGACCAATGATGAATATGATGGGAAATATGAATAATTTGGAAAATCCAAATAGTTCTTCAACTAGTATTGAAGACAAAATTAGTCTTCAACTTGAGCAAGCTAAAAAGAATGGAGATATCTAATTACTTAATAAATATATTATAAATTTATAACATATTTAAACTTTTATTCTCAATAAATTAAATGAAAATAATATATGTTTTAAAGGCAACCAGTGAATTTTTCTTCAGTTCACACCTACGTAGTTTATATTTATATTTACTTAATAATCAAGGGGAAAAAGAAATTTTAAAAAAGTTATTATTTCTAATGAAATAAATTTAGAAGATACTAAACAAGGTACACTTTGGAAATATATATTTCAAAATAATTTTCCTAATATAGATTTAGAATTTCACCATGATTTTCTAAATAGTTTTAGTTATGAACAAAATCCTGATTTATATTATTTTGTAGTTAATGATAATTACATTCTTTCATGTACTACTACTATTTTTTTTGATTTGTTAAATATGTATAAAGGAAACAATTATAAATACTTAGTAAGTGTAAAATATTTAAGTATTTTTTTAAATTCTTCATACATATATTCTTTAAATACAGGAGAAATTTCATTTTTTGTTGCTTGGCATCGTGAGAAAACTTGTTTCATTCCATCACGGTCTTTTTCTGACAAAGATTCCACAAATTCTTGATCAAAATAATCAAATCCTATAACTTTCTTAATTTCAAAGGGAGCATAGAGTTCGATTAATTTATACCAAGTGAAAATACCAGATCCCTTAAATACTCCGCACTCTACGATATCACCAGGTAAATCTTTTGTCATTAAAAAAAAATGTGTAGTAATTTTCTATCATCGCTAAATATAAATTTGTTAAAAGCTGCATACAAATTATTATCATCTTTTATTTGTTGATTACTGTTGTAAATATTCATTTTGTATTAATAGGATACTTTTTAGACTGAAATAAATGTTGATGTACTTTCCTGTAAATATCAATTGGACACTCAGATCGTTTAATAAACCTTTTTAAGCCTAGCAGTAATTTATTTTTCATGTAAATTTTCTTTATTTTTTTAGTAACAATAAGTCTTCGTTTAAAACGGTAAGTACAATGTCTTAATAAATTATTAACATTTACTGTTTGGTTTATTGTATCTGTTTTAAGTTTGATAGTATACTTTTTATAATCTTTACTTTCTTCAATAAGATCATTTAATAAATGAATATCTTTAATTACATCAGTAAAATGATCGGGATTAGGTATTCTAAGACGATTTCCGGTAATTTCAAATGATAAAGCTAAAAAATCTGTCATATTTTCTTCAAGATTAAAATAGCAACAACTATTTTTGATATTTAATATAGAGCTAATGTATGTATCTACTATATAAGCACTGTATCCGTAAAAAAAATCATCTAAACTACTATAGATTTCAGTCCAACAATTTTCAGGATTAAAATATTCTACTATTGATTCTAAATTTTTTGGTAAAAGTTTGGCATGTTTTTTATAAATAGTTTTTAATGTATCAAAAATAACTATAAATAGATCATAAAGTGTTTTATCATCTATATCTTCTTCAAATATTTCTGTGTTTAAATGTTCATTGGCAGACGGCCAATATTCTTCTGGTATATTTTCATCTCTGTATGAAACTTGAATAATAATTTCATCCCACGAGATCCTATATAACGGAACTCCATTAAAAGTAATTTTATTTATAGCCATTTCCCAATCATCTTGAGACCATTTGTCAAACATTTGTATATTTACAGAAGACTATACAAATAAATTAATTTTAATTCTAGAGTATATTCTTAAAAGTTAATACTTTTAAGAATAGTTATTGAAAAATTATTGTTTTTAGCACTATCGTGGAAATAAGTTTGATTCATAATATAAGGATGAAGTTCATAATTTTGATGACACCAAGTAGAAAATCTATTTAAATTACCAAGTAGTATTTCAACAAATTTGCTTAATTTTTTAGTACCAAAATTAATCAACTGTTCAATTAGTTTTACATCTGTACTAGGATCTTCTACTGCTGGCCAAGAATATTTAAGATTAAAAAATTCTCCTGGTTTAGATGCATTTAACCAATTTATTCACAGTATCCCCACAAATAAATTCTTTTTGTGGTTCCCTGGTAAAAAATGGAATAATCAATGTGCTTATGGTACTATGAAAGGTAGAAAACCTATTACATATGTACCTGATGTTACTAAACGTCTTGTTACTGATCCTAGAGGTGCGGATACACTCAATTTAGGAAATGTTGAAAAACCAAAACCATCCATATTTAACTTCTATAATATTACACTAGTAGTAATTTTATTACTAGTTATAACTATTATAGTATTTGCTTTCATATTGAAGAAATAAATTAATAATTGTAATTCTTAAATAAGAATTACAATCACATGTTCTAAATACCTAAATGTTGTTTAATTATCATTATTTCTTTCTGAAGTCTTAAGTTATTAATTTTTAAATCAAGAATCTCTGCTTTTTGTTCTTTAATACATTTTGTTAACATAGGAACCAACAAAGTTGTGTCTAATCACATGAAAACAGGTAACCCATTATCATCAGTTTCTAAAGGAATACCAGATGCAGACTCATGGTAAATATTATATACCTCGTCAGCTATAAAACCATCTTTTCTTTTATCAGATCCTATCATCTTAAAATTTACAGGATTCAACTTATCCAGAATTTCATTGTGATTTGTTATTGGTTTAAAATCTTCTTTTAATCTACTGTCACAAAAATTTGAATATAATAAATTGGTTCCATTCCATTCTATAGTGCCTCTATTGGTTTTAATACCAGAAGTAGTAGTGTAAAAATCTACCATTCTTTTTGTCCCAGTTAAATACTCAGTTGTTACTTTAACTTGCCCTTTAATATCAAGACTGTATTCGGGAGAAATATTATTTATACCTATATTTCCTTCGTAAAATATATTATTTACTCCTGTTTGTGTGAAAAAATTTGGACCTGTTGGACCTGTGTTTCCTATATCACCTTTCTTACCTGTTAGTGCAAATGTAATAGAAACTTTACCAATAAAACTAAATCCTTCAATACTAGTATTTAAAAATCCAGAATTAATTGTCCACCAATTTCCATTATCAATTAATGAATTTATTTCATAAAAAGCATAATTATCTACATTTGTATCTTCAGATATTTTATAAAATCCTTTTATAGTACTCTCATTGTTCTTTATTGTTAATAAAAAATTTCTTATATTATCACTATCATGATCTTTTTCACTTATAGAAAGTAAATTTACATTTTCTACACGGGAATTATTTAAACCTAAATGTCCATCTCCAGGATTTTCAACCAAAGTAGACATATTAAAGTTATAATCAAATGTGGCTCCTCCAAATTCACCACGAGGTCCTGTAGGACCAATATTACCTGTATAACCAATTGGACCTGCATATCCAGTATATCCTGTTGCTCCCGTATTTGAAGCTTCACCACTCGGGCCTGTTGGTCCCGTGAATCCAGTATACCCTGTTACTCCTGTACAACCGGTATTACTAGAAAAACCAGGCTCACCAATAGGACCTGCAATACCAACTGAACCTGTAGGTCCTGTAATTCCTGCGGAAAATATAATATTATTACCATCATAAGATAGTGTATCTCCTGAATCCCTAGGTTCAGATATTATTTTAATTCCTTGTAGAGAACCTGCATTAAAAACAGAATTTTTTTAGCAAATGAATTTATATTAAAAACTGTTAGATTATTATCTCTCGTAAAATTAGAAGACATATTTATTATACAGTTAAAAAATTGTTTAAATTTGTGCTTAAACAATTTTTAATTATCTATAATTCAGGATCACCATTTTCACAATAACTCCTTATTACGGGTAACGATGAATTATATATTGATTCTTTTTCTAATTCATTTAGAAGAATCTCGTTAATCTCAAAAAATAAATCAGTATGACCGACTTCGGGACACAAAACATGCGCAATTTCATGAGCTATTACATATATTAACATATTTTCATCATAATATTCACCGTAGTCATCTTTAAGACAAATATATACTACTTCTTTATTTAATGTATAACTTTTTTCACCCCGACAAAATGTAATTTTTTGCATTATATTCTTATTATTTAATTTTTCTAATGGATATTGCCATATCTTATCCTTTATGAAAAAAGTATGAAATTTATCTACTAATTTATTTAATTTAGGATCTGCCATTAAAAATTGTTCATGTTTATGCTTACTAATTAGATATATTATAGCTATAGTAGGTACTATTATTACACATAAAATAATAATCAAACTTGGTAAAATTTCTTCCATTTGTTTTTATACAAGAAATTAATCATTAATACTATAAAAAAATTTATATATACGTGTCGAAATAGAGTCACCTATTCTCCTTGTTTTTCCAGATTGTAATTCAAAAGTTAGATCAGCCAATAATTTAGAACGTAAATGTTCTGGAGTATTTACATATTCTGCCATTAATTCTACTAAGCTTGGGTATTTTTCAATTATCACTACTGCAATTTTTTCAGTAACTTGAGGAATAAGTGACAACTGAGAAATAAACCAAACATTAGGAGTCATGTTAGCCTTTTTACTCTTTTTAAGCGAGGAGGAATACTTTTCATCAGAAATTTCTATGTTACTATAAAATTTATCTCCATCTTCATCAAATTTCTCTTTTATTTTAATTAAAAAATTTACACTCTCTATCATACTCTCAGTCTTATACACCTTTATTCCATCACGGAACATTGTGTTAACCATACTACCAATCAAAGTTGACAAAGGTATACCTCCCATCTTAAAACCCAGTTCTTTATTAAAAGATCCTTCGATCAAATACAAAATTTTTTCTTGAGGAAATGTTTTTAATAACCTAGCTTTTTGTTCCCTATTTCTACCATCTACTATACTAGCTTTCAAGTCTGATATACTTTTCCGCTCTATTATTAGCATTATTTCTTCATTTTTCTTCAAAATAACGTCCCCCAAATCTAGTTGTTCAATATTAAAAGAAATGTCATTTTCTTTTAACATTTTTATCAATCCATGTTCTCTGGTATCAATAATTAGTTCCATAAGTACTTTATTATAGTTTTTAATACCTATAAATAATAAAAATGAAAATTTAAAACAAAGTATGCTCTTATAAATGAAATATGGATATAAGACAGACTGGAAAAAATGCTTTACAAAAAGTTCTAACTCATCAAAAAAATATTGATATTATAGAATCATATATTAACAAAAGCTGTTCAAATTTAGAGGATGATGAAGAATATGTTAAACAATACAATTCATTTATATATCAAGCTATAGGAGATATTATTAAAAAAGTTCCCCTTAAAAATATTCTGGCTTCTATTAAAAATGATGAATTAGGATGGGAACATAGTTGTTTCAAAGAATACAAAACTATCATGGAAGAACAAGATGATTTTATTGAAAACCCGTTTGAAGTAATAGAAGGATGTATGGAATGTCAAAAATGTAAAAGTAAAAGAGTATTCTATTATCAAAAACAATCAAGGAGTTGTGATGAGGGATTTAATACATATGCTTCATGTTGTAATTGTGATGCTAAATGGACAATAAAAGGATAATATAAGTTATTTTTTGTATTTAATAAAAATACAAAAAATGTTCATCTAAATTAATTATTCTATAGTTTGAACTTCAGTTTTATTCATAAGAATAGCAAATAGTATCCAAGCTATAAAAGGACATAACAACAATTTTATAGTTAAGTCTCCTAACGCAAAACAAGCTAAAGATAAACTAAATGATATAATTAATATCCATAGAGAAACTATTTTATTTTTTCTACATCCATAAAAATACAACCATAAAGCAAGACTTAATATCAATTGATTACTTCTGTAGCTGGTGCTAGCCAAGGTACATTTAATATGCATTACATATATAATTGTACTACAACAAGCGAGCAAGTTAAATTGGTCGCAATCTGTAACCAAGCAAATTGCTGGAGTATTATATCATCTAGTGAAGGATTTTCAGTAATGACAGCTACTAAACTATATTAACTAAAATTCCAACAAGAACATTTAGTATCAGCATCCAATACTTCCTTACATCCTAAACATTTAGTACTCAATTTCTTTCTAATTATTTTGATTGAAGTATTATTAGGAAAAAGATGACGTGCTAATATACTTGCACGCTCGTAATTTGATGTATAAATATCATAGATTTTTTCATCTGTTTTATAAATTTCATACACACTCATATTATATATAAAAATTTATTATCATTTAGATAATAAATTTTTTGTCATTAATTATTCTAATCTAAAGTAAGCTATTAATAATATTTATTTTTACCGGATCTCTTAGATCTTTTCTTTTTTATTTCCTTATTTTTTATTGATGGTGTATATTTAACAATCTTTTTACACCATTTAGGAGTAGAAAACGAAAATAGTTCCACAGGTAATGTGTCGTCATTAGTACTAAAACCAAATTTAACAGACTCAATAGGTCCATCTTTCTTAGGAGATAGTCTACTTGTTGCCAAAGACCAAATTGTATCCAATATATCACTAATATTTTCTAATTCTTTTTTAACAATATTACCACCTCCTATCATAACATAATGGACCGAATAACCTAAATAATTCCAAAACTTAATATTTTCAATACCTAATTTCGACCAATGAGTCTTTGGAGGAACTGTAATCACATTTACTTGATTAAGAAGTAAATTTGGTGAAAAAGTGTTTCTAGTTTCTCCCACTTTTACTATAGGACCAAAAATATCTTCGTCACACCCTACTTCCAGACTTCCATATTTAGTAATATCAAAATAATCAGATTCTAATTTGTGTAGTTGATCTTCTCTTTTAACTGCTACAAATGGAATATTAGGAAATCTCTCCCGTAAAATTTTAATAGCGTGAGTAAAACAACCTGATGTACCTCTTTCTTCATCTAATTTTGAACCGTTTTGTTTAAATGGATCACCATCCCATATAAAACATTTAATTCTTTCGATGATCAACTCATAAAAATTTCCTATCTCCTCAGCCTTTTTTTCTATATCACAAATAGACATACCATTGGTAAACCCACCAAGTTTTACCACAATTTTTGTTTCTTGAGATGGCATTTCTAACTTCTAGTTTAAACTTTGCCTAAAATGTCAATTTTATTTTTTTAAAGAATTAATTAGTCATTTTAGGCAAAGTCTACGTAATAGATAGGAGCAGGCTCTTGTTCAGTTTCTTTAGATAATGAACACCATTCACCCTCGCAAATCTTGATATCATATACAACAATTGCACTTCCTCCCTGTCAATGATTAGCACTTACATAATTAGCATGTGCTAAGTTGTAAGAATTTTTATAAGCAGTATGAGATATGTATCCAGCATCTCCTTCGACAGGTTTAAGGTAAAAAATTCTTAAACCGTTTATTTTTTACTTTAAGCAGATTTGCATTTGAAAAACCATTTTATTCTAAAAAGAATTAAATTCTTTTTTTTTGTGTAATATTCTATATTACACAAATATAGTATCCTAAAAAAAATAGGGTTTAGCGATCTGGTAAATCATGCTGTAAAAAATTTTCTATATTTTTAGTAAATTGATGTTGAGGAGTTAAAGGAGAAATTATCATTTGTAATTGCTTTAATTTCTATATTATTATTTGACTATTGTGATCCAAGCTATTAAACCATGAGCACTAACAAATAATTTTAAACTATCATCATAGCTATTATATTTTTCTAAACATATCATTTATACAAAGAAAATATAAAAAATTACTTTGCAGTTAAACAACTTAATTCTTTACTAAATTCACTATTATCTTGTTCCATACCCTGAATCTCTTGATAATGATTAGTATAGGTCATAAAAACTTCATTATCACCATCTTTCATATTATCCCAAGCAATTTTATGAGATGTTTGTTTCAGTTCAGCATTTAAAATAGCCTTAGTCAATCTAGTTGCCCTGACATCTTTTTCTATTACACCCTGGTCATTTTTGTATTGAAAAATTTGTCTAGATGGATCTGTACAAATATATTTAAGTTTACCATTCTCATCTTTCAACATAACATCATATGCAAATTTCGCAACACCTTTCTGTCCTTGAGTCAAATAATCATGAGAAAACTTTTCTTGAATTGCTTGAACAACAGCATCATTTGATAAATCCAAAGGAGTATTTATCAAAATTTTCTGATTATTATTAACTTGCTGTTTCGGCTGCTTAGCAATCTGCTCAACAACTTCAAAACTTTTCTCACCTTGCTCTTTATATATCTCAAGTTTTGCATCCAATTCTATTACTTTTTTTTCAAGATTACTTATATCTTCTTTCTGCTTCTCTATAATTTCATCTTTCTCTATTAGCTTTCCATTAAGAAAATCTATACATTTTAATTCATGTTTATTTAGCAATTCTTGAGTACAGAATTTTTTTTTACAATATTTACATTTAAACTCCTTAACATCTATTAATTCTCTATTTTGAATTTCTAAACAATATTTAGCTGTTTTTTTATGATTATTTAATGAACTTTTTGAACAAAAACTTTTATTACAAAATTCGCATGTAAGACTCATTTATTGTATAAAAATTTCTGTTTAAATTGATATCGCTTTCCATCGCAAAATATTTTGCGATATCTTGCGATATTTTGCGATTTTAATTTTATCGCGCGATTTTGTATTCTACTTATTTTCAGTTATTTACGAATTAAGATATCAGAAAATTTTCTTTTTTTTGAAACGTAATTTCTGCGCACATTTTGATGTGTGCGCAGAGAAAATTTTCTATTTCAAAATTGAAAATGTTTTTTATTAAAAAGTATTTGAAAAAGTATTTGGATACTTTTTAATTTCTATATTTTTAAAAAATAATTTGAAATCGTTATCTAAAATATAGAAATTTATAATAAAATAGATCCTTACCAAGAGATATTGAAATTACCATATGTAAGGGGATTAGTATTATCTTTAGAAAATAAACCACCAACTAATTCTTGGCAATCAAACCACATAGATATAATAAAACTAGAAGAACGTTTTTATATAAAAAATTCAAAAGATGATTTATGTATTATTAAGGAAAATATGGGTAGAATATATCATCATGTCACCGTTATATTAAATACTATTATTCTTTTTGAAAAATATAAGTTAGAACCGATTAAATTTTTTATATATCTATCTGGGACATGTAAGTTGGGAAGAAACGTAAATAGTTCAATATTTACGTTTCTTCAACTTCAATATAATGTGAATAAGGATTACTTTTTCAAATCATAAAAATGAAAATATAATAATTTCTATATTTTTAATTAAAATGTCATTAACTTGTAAATACTGTAACAGAATGTTTTCTACAAAAAGTAATTTATTAAATCATCAAAAAAAGGCAAAATATTGTTTACTTCTTCAGAAAGAAGATAATATCAACGATGAAATAAACTTCAATGATGATGAAAATTATAAATGTGAATACTGTGAAAGAAATTTTTCAACTAAAAGAGTATTAGAAAATCATAAAAATATTTGTATAAATTATTATAGTTTTTTAGTTACAGAACAAATAAATAATAACAAATTAATCACATTAGAAAAAGAAATTATAGAAAGGAATCTTTTAGAAAAGGAGAAAGAGAATTTAAAATTACAAGCAGAAAACGATTTGTTGTGGAAGCAAATGGAAAATTTGTTGTCAAATAATAGTACAAAGGAGTGTTTATTAGAATTACAGGATAAACTTCAAGAAATTGCAATGGTTGCGATAGATCAGAAAAATGAAACGATAACTGGGATGGTGAAAAATATGTGAAGAAACAACCGCGTATAAAATATGATGAAAAAAATGTATTTTATATATTGACGACAAAATTATTGAAGTCTGAGAATAGGTATATATTTGGAAAAGCTAAAAATTTGACGAGTCGTTTATCTACTTACAATAAAACTGATGAACATGAAGTTGTGTTTTATCAATCATGTGGAAGTGAAGAGCAGATGGGTAATGTTGAAAATGTAGTTTTTCAAAAGTTAAGTGAATATAGGGGGCAAGCTAATCGTGAAAGATTTGTATTACCTGATGATAAAAACATAGATTATTTTATTAAAAAAGTTACTGATATAGTCGAGTTTTTGAAATAAATTATTATTTAAATATATGTATTAATATAAATAATAATAGATTAGTTTCAAATCTAGAAACTTTCCAGCAAAATTACAGATCATTTTAAAAACTTTAAGTTCGTGGTTAGAACATGTGAACTAAAATACTTAACCTGACATTTGGGATAGACCTTAGGTGACAGTTGCCTTACTACTGCTATTTTTATCTATTTAACAAAAAATAGATAAAAATAATTTTGTTTACAGAAAAGTATAATTATTGATAAATTCGATCTTGTGATTGGAGGAAAAATTTAAAGGTGGTTGTATGTTAGTTCTTAGTTGTTTTAAGCTGGGTAAATCGTTAAAAAATAAAGGTAATTCCCTTGGTTGACTTAGTTTAATTTTAATATATGAAAGATTTCTACAAACAATTAAATCTTCTAGATTGATATTATCAGCTAATATAAACAGAGTATGTAAATTTATGAATTTTTCCCAGTTTACTTTTACATTTGCAGCTGTACAAATAGTTAATTCTTTTGTTTTCATTACTTTAGGGGGGTTAAAATAATAATCTTGTGTAAAACAGTTATACAATTTAACAATTGGGGGAAGTCCATTTTTAAGTACTACTTCATGTTTTTCAAAAAATGAAATTATTCCATTAACATTAAGTTGCTCTTTTAAATGTATTCTTGAATAAGAATCTGTATTTTTTTTACTTCTAAAAAGAAATATAAATACTATAGTGATTAATCCTAGCCCAGTAACGAAAATTTCATAAAACATTTTATTTAATTAATGTATCTGTTATAATTTATTAAATTTATTTTGATCTCATTTCTTGTTAATTAGGGACGCAACAATATCTTATCACTATCATAACATTGTGTACCATTTTTACATGTTAAATCGTTTGCACAACAATCTAATGTTGTCGGGATAAGTGTTTCAGAATCTTTACATTGTGGTTTATTATCTTTTTGGTATTTTAGGATCTTTATTTTGGATAGACTTAGAACTAGAAAAGTGTTTATATATTATTATAATAAACTTATTATAAGTATAGTAACACTAAAGGAGCTAAATTTATTTATTAATACGGTTAAAAGAAATTTCTCTATTTTATTTACATAATATTACATTTACTTTTATATGAAGCAAGTTGAGTTTTAACAACTTCTTGTTCTGCAATTTGTTTATTAAGTTCTAAGTACTCATTTTTTAGGGTTTCCCATTGTTTATCTTTTATATTAATATTATTGAATGCTTCTAAGCTTTCATTTAATGTAATTCGTAAATTTTTCAGATCATTTTCTTCTTTTAAACAATTACTTGTAGAATTTCCATTAATAATGTCCTTCATATCTTTTCCTCCGGTTAATGCGTGATCTATTTTTCTATCTTTTAGTAAATCTTGTTTTATTTTTCTGTTTTGTGTTAAATTTTTAAGATATTCTGTAGCATTTGGATCAGTTTTTACTATATCACTTAATAATTTTTTAACATCTTTTCTAGCTTCTTCGGCTTCTTCTTCAGTTTGTTGATTAGGATCAGTAAAGTCTCTTTGTACTTCTTCTTCTGTTATATCTAATACATAACTACTTGCGTTTGCGGTCAATTTTCTTCTAATTACTGGATCAATTATATTTAGCATAGTTTCCCTATGTTTAACTAATAAATCACGTAAAAACTCTTCACCAGAATCTATTTCTTTCATAAGTGTTGCTTCTGCTATTTCTTGAACAATTTGTACCATTGCATATTTAGTTCTGGTATTTAGTGTTGAAAGCCATTCATCTAACCTTTGAGTGGCTTGTTCATTGGCAAGTAATTCGGGCCATAGTTCAGAAAATAGTACTTCATTTTCTTGAACGCGTGGTATTCCTCTTGGTTGTCTTTGATTAGTAATTTCAGAAAGTTCATATATAGTATTTTTAATTTCATTTTTATACTTATCTTTATAAAAAGTAAAAATATCGTCTAAATCTTCGTCCGACAATTCAATAATAGTAGTCATTAATATTTATTAAAGTTTATATTAATTTAAATCTTTTTGAAGTTTTTTAATTAGGATAGCATTATCAATAAATGTTTGTTGAGCTCTTTTGAGTTCTTTATCAAATTTGATGTACATTTCTCTTTTTTTAATAGCTTCATCATTAGTTTTTCGTAAATAATAACTACCAGATTCCAGCAACCAAATAATTGGCCAACATTTTAATAAAGAGTACGAATCAAAAACATCATGTGACTTTCCAGTTAAAATTTCTTGGAAAGAAGAAGTCCATTCGGAGTCATCGACGAATTCACAATCTCCCCAATCATCAATTTCATAGAATGATTTAAATTTATACTTACCTGAATTTGGAGGGCAACAAATAGTATTTGATAAAAATTTTCTATCATCATTATCGGCGGAATTTAAAATATGAGGGCAAAGATATTTTTCCAAAACTACTAGATAAGGTAGTTTTGGAGAATTAGTACGATCATAATACCACTTCATTATTGGATTAAGTATATATGTAAATATCATTTATTATTTTAATCTATTTAAAATATTTATATTAATAAAAAAAAATGAATAATAGTTGTGTATTAACTGCCACTATGACTGATGAAGAATTTCAACGAATATTTAGTGATTATAATAATGCAGATATTAATGAACTTATTGCTAATAATCCATGGGGAAATATGGTGAATAAAGCTTTTGTATTTCACAAACAAAGAGATTTTCTTTCAGCGCTTATTTTTGGTACTTTAGCAATTTGGATGTATAGAATTGAAGAAGCTAAAAACGGAGCTACTCCAAATCCTGAAATTATAAATCCCTTAATTCAATTAATTCAAAATTGTAGATTATCATATCAAAAAGATTTAAAGTCCGAAACAGAAACTGGTGGTGACGATGATGAATCTGTTGAATTTAAACCTGAACAAGAATCTGAATTAAAACTAGATTTTCAAACTTTAATTGGTATGTATAATGAAAAACTGTTTATAAATGAAAAATTCATATATCCTAACCAATATCCATTTTTATTCTTAACAGAACGTAACAATGTTCTATTGTATGGACCACCTGGTACAGGAAAAACAGAATTAGCTAAGGCCACAGCAAAGCAAATATCTTCAAATTATCCTGAATTTAAGATATTTTTTGTTGTTGCTACTGCAGCAGATTTAAGAAGTAAATGGGAAGGTGGTACAGAGAAAAGAATAAAAGGTCTTTTTACTTATGCTAAAGATTTAGCTGCAAAATATTTAGCTGGAGAATATGAAAATGATCCTAATCCAGTATTACGTGGGGTCCCTAAAGCTAAGGCTAAAGTTATTATATTTTTAGACGAAGTTGAAAGTCTTGCATCTGATCGTGAAAAAGATCCTCAAAATTCTAGATCTGTTACTACTTTATTACAAGAAATGCAAGGGTTTAAAGATGGTGATATGAATAATGTTATGGTTTTGGGAGCTACTAATTTTCCTTGGAGTTTAGATCCTGCCTTTTTGAGAAGATTTACTGGTAAATTAATGGTAACATTGCCTACTTATGATTCTAGAATTAAGTTAACATTTAACAAATTAATAGAAAAGTATAAAAAAGAACCAAGGTTTATGAGAAAACGTCTTAAGAATTTACAATTTATAACTACAGAAGAAGAGATTGAATCAGAAATTAATTTTTATAACTCATCTGGGGATTTAACTCCGGATCAAGATAGGAAAAAACTTGAGCTTATTGAAACCTTAGAATCTATGAGGAAACCTGATAAAATTCCAGGTTTTACGAAATATTTTAATAAGTATTGTACAGCTGGAGGGAGAGCTCCTATAGGTGACCTACTTGGTATTTTTGAACAACGAAATAATATATATGAAACTATAACTCAAGAACTAGCAAATGCTGGTGAAGACACTGAAGCTGGTAAAAAGATTAAAAATGAAAAAGAATATATAGATAATTCTTATAAGGAGGTTGATGATTCACTTTCCCAGTTAGTTCAAAATGAACTTTCTTTTATGAAACCTGATAATTTACAACCAAGTTTACTTACTGACAACAATCAACATTGGACAAATAATGATTATGAACAGTATAGTCGTACTTACAATCAATTTTTAACCAATCTAACAGGTTCTGGTGATAAGTTAAATGAAGATATAAAGCCAATTTATCGATTTTATCTTGAGAGTTTCACTAGATTTCATTTTGGTATATATTTTATTGGGGCTGGTTGTGTGATAGATAATATAAATAATTTATATAAATTATCAGCTTATCTTCACTATCTTTCAGATGTAATTGGTCCTTCTCCTATAGCCAAATTATACAATCTTGTCAATTTACAACATGATAAAACAAGTACTTATGCTAATAGTTATTTTGGTTTTTCAAATTCTGATATTACTAATTTAATTAATGAATTCTTTGCTAATATGGCTAGTAGTATAATTAATTCACACTTTACTGCGGTAACTTGTGATACAATGAGTAATATATGTCAGAAATGTGGTATGAAAGATGCTCATTATTTGGATCAACAAAGTATTGAGCTTTGTACCCAATGTTGGAAACGTTCTCTAAAAGAAGGGGAGGATGTAGTTCCTTTTACTATGATATCTAATGGCGCAGAACAAGTAATTCATCAAGGAAATCCTGAAATTAATATGTTTGAAGGACTAAAAGATGATACTGATATGTATGTATTGTTTAAGGAATCAGATTTTGACAAGGCTTTAAGTAGATTCAAAACTACTACTGGGAATGATTCTAAAATGTGTGATTGGTTGTTTTACGCCAAAGAAAACGAAGCACCTTCAGGACAAGGTAAGACATGTCAAAAATTGATGGGAGGACTTTGGGAAAAAATTAGGGCAAATACTAGATAAAATTAATTATAATTGTTTAATGTATAAAATTAATTATAATTGTTTAATGTATAAAATATTTAAAATTAATGTATTTTAAATATAAATGAGTAGGATTACAAAAAAAGACACTGATAATATTGGACTCAGTACTAGTAATTTTTTTATAAATTCTGATATACCAGGAAATAAAGTTTTGGTAGGTGACAAGGATCATTTCCAACATAGTAGTATTAGTATTAAAAAATTAGAAGATTTAAATACTGAGTTAAATGAAAATGATAGAGAAAAAGAATGGGCTGAATTAAACCAAGAAATTGTACGAATAAAAGCTGACACACAAAGTCAACTTAATGAACGAATTAGAAATATTAGCTCTACATCCGTGGAAGACCTTAATACGCAAAAAAAACAATTATTGGGCACGCAAATTGGAAATATGGAACGATATTATCTTGATAAGTTTAGATATATTAAACCTTTAATTGATCCCAGAACAGATCAAAAACTTCAAACTAGAATTAAGAAAAATAACACTCAGATTCTTCCTTATTTTGATAGAAATATTAGAAGATCTAAATTAAAACAAAATGAACCACCTGAGGATCGTACTTCCCAAATGATTAACGAGCTAGGTAAACTATCTGCTATCGATATACTTGGCGAGAGATCACAAAAAATAGCTGGAAAAGTAGAGTGGTTAGCAACAGTAGTATTTGGTTCTTTTGTACAAATTGGTCAAAATTATATATTACAGGCAACCATCACAGGTGTTGTAACAGCTACAGGAATACCTGCGGCAGGTGGATTTTTAGTTGGTGCTAGTATTTTAATGATAGTTGGAATGGGTAAGGAATATTTTAAGAGAAAAGGTGACCCAACTACTATACAAGATGAACTAGAATTAAAAAATTTATTAACTTCAGGTATGTCATATGTAGCTATGAATTCTCTTACTCTACTTAGTCCAGCGGCTATAGGTCCTGAATACGGTATTACTATGGAAACTTTATTTGGAAGTAGTTTAGAAAGTATGATACCATTTACAGCTAATGGTTTTATGTACAAATATACACAAGGTGTTTTAAGAAATACGGTTCCAATGGGTATTAATGTTATACTTTTTGGTTCTGTAAGTAATGGTAGGCAGCAAAGAGTTATGTTAGCCGAAACAGCTTTTAATGATCCAGAAGAAGCAAAGTTAACTATAGATTGGGCATTATTATTAAAGAAGAATAAGGAGAGAGAATTTGATAGTCAATTTTTTATTAAAAGGTTTACTTTTATTACAGATTCTACAATAGGAATAATTGCTAAATTACCATTTAAATTTCTAGCTCAAGTGTTTGATACACCAATTACTGTAACAAGATGGATGTCTGATAGAGTTGCGCATAAGGCAGTTGGTCAAATATCTTGGTTATCAGATAAAAAATTTAGTCTTAAGAAAAAATTTAAGAAATGGGATTTTCTTAACCCTATTAGTTTAGCTGCTAAAATTTTTTCGACTATATGTTATGTATTTAATTGGATAATGGCAAACACAGTTGATAAATTAGGGATAGGAAACATTTCTAGAGTTATACTTACGATATTTACAGTTGGTTTTATAGTATCATTGGCTGATGCTACATTTGCAGATGGAGAATCCCGGGAATTATTCAATGCAGCTGTTAGAAAAGCGTTACAATATTTTTCTGAGCTTTTTACTAGCGAAGATTTTTATTCAAGTATAGCACAAACTAATTTTGTTATTCCTATGGTTAATCCCTATATAAATGATTTACTTAAGAATAATTTAGATTCTGTGGTATCATTTTTAGTTGTTTCTATAGGAATTAGTTATTCTAATATACCAGCTATATATGGTAATAGTTTAAATGTTGGTGATATAGCAGCTGGTACTAATATGGATAATTTTCAAAAATTACAAATAATAGGTCTTTCTTTACTAGGAGGATGGGTATTTATTAAAGGTGTTAAAAAATTTATGGGAAGTGATTTACCTGATTATGTTAAACAAATTTATGATATGCCTGAGGGCCCAGAAAAAGAACAAGCTTTAAATAATCTTGCTTTATCATCGAGAACACAAAGAATTAATAAGTTTAGTAAAGATCCTAGTAAAAAAGAAATTATAAAACGTACTATTGAAAATACAGTAGTAAAGGTCTTAGATAAAATTAATTTTTATGATTTTATGACAAGTTATGAATTAAGATATGGCGATACAGTTTTAATGAGACAAAATAGTGAAACAATAGCTCAGTTCCTCCTTGTTGATTGTTTTATGCAACAAGAAGTTGCAAGATTAACAGAAAACTTTACTAAAACGGCTATTAGTAATGCTAGATCTTTATCTACTAATGCTTATAATATGTATTTTCCTAATGATAATACACGTAGTATTACTAAAGAACAATTTTTAAATCAAAAGAAACAAATCGAAGTTCAACAAGATGAACTTAAAGCTCTTATTAAAAAGACAGAAGTTATGAGAGATAAAGAAAAGGAAAGAATGTTCCAACAGCTTGGTATTCCTGAAAATGGAAAACTAGAAGATTATGCTAATAAAGTTAGTAAGAAAAAATATGACAAAGCCAAGGCATCCTTGGATAAACATAATGAACAAATACAATCATATGAGAATCAACAAATTGGAATAAATGAATATAAACATTTTCTAGACGTATCATTAGAATATTCAACACAAATTAATACAAATGGTTTTGGTGCTGGAGTTGGTGTGTTGCTTATGGAGGATGCTGGTAAAATAATAACTCCTACATCTCCCCAAACTATACCGGATAAAATAATTATTCCTAATCTTCCACGTGGCGGAGGTATGATATCTTTTTTTACTAGTAGTTTTATACAGACGCAAACTTGGTGGAAAGATCCTAAAAATGAAAGAAGAAAAATTCAGATATCTAAATCTTTTACTGAAGTATTAGATAGAGTAAGAGAAAATGATCCTACTATGAAAAATTCTAAAAATGTAGTTGATAATGCTAAAAATTTACTTAGTGCTTTCGAGGCTGTTTCTCAAAGTGATCTTATAGAATCAGCTAAAGATAGAGATTCCCGAATTAAAAGAAGGGATCAATCTATAAATAATTATGTAGAAAAGGAAAAACAAAAGTATAAAACTGAAAACGCAGGATATATAAGCCAATATTTTACTGATGTTAAAATTCCCAAGAAAGAAGAAGATACTTGGAGACAAAGTGCTCAAAAATTAGTAGATTCTCAGGCTATATTTCTTTCACCAAAAGAATCATATAATTTACAAAAAGAAAATTTAGATCAAGAAATAATTAATGCAACTGCTCAATTGTCAATATTAAAACAGCAATATAAATCCCTTGATATGGATTTAGCTTCTGTGGCAATGCAGAATTATATTGGCAAAGATAGTGAATTTGATTATAAAGATAAGGTAAAATTTGCAAGTACATTAGAAAGTACGTATAAGTTTTATAATGATTTTAATAAAGTAGAAGAAGATATAATAGAAATACGAGATAGATATATAGATACAGATATGAATGTAGGATTAACATTAAACAATAAGTATAAAGAACAAATACATAAGTTAAAAGAAGAAATAGCTAATCCTACAATATCTGTTCAAGAAAAATTAGACAAAGAAAAGCAGATTGAAAAATTACGAATTAGTGTAAATGAACAAGAAAATATAGTTACTAAAGGAAGAGTACATAGTTTTAATAAAGATCCGCGTGGATTTTTAATACAGTATATTTTAGAAGAATATGTTCCTGGAACAAGATTTATACAAACGAGTCTTAAAAGATGTACTGATGCAATTATTGATTTCGTTAATCTTAATAGTTTTACAGGAGCGGCACTCTCTTTAGGACAATTAATAAGTTACCCTGGAGTATTATATTATAGGTATTGGATTAAACCAAATGTAATAGCAGGAGGAGAAGGAGTTTATAAATCATTAAAAGAATTAACAGCATCTGGACTAAAGAAAAGTCAATTGTTAGCATTAATGGCATCTAAAGCAAATAGTGTTAAAAGAGGAAGAATAAGTGATGTAATTTCTAATTATTCTAATAGTATAAAAGAGTTTCATCCTGAAAGTAAAGAGAAAGATAAAATTATAGAGAAATTAGAAACTTTTACTGATTTATTAAATCAAGCTCAGAAAGCATCTGAAAACCAAGTAGAGAAATACACAGAGTCTTTAACTGTACTTTCATACAATATTTTAACTAGAAATGATGATCCTGAATTTAAAGAATCAGTGCAAAGTATTGGTGATCCAGCAGAAGTAGCTAAAAGAATTGCAACAGATATTATTACTGATATTTCTACGCAAATAGATGTTATGACGGAAATAGATATAGATTTGTTAACAGATTTTGCTTATGCTTTTGACCGTCCTGATATTGATTTATCATCATTGACTAATTTATCACCTAGTAATAATGTTAATCTTCCTCAAGAACCACCATTAGAACCAAGTGACAGTCAAGAATTTAGAAAATTTACAACTTCTTCTTTAGGGGTAAGTATTGAAGAGGGTGTATTAGAATATTTAGGAATGAATCAAACTGGTCAAAAACAAAGTAAATTGAATGCACTTATACCAGCTGAAGTTCAAAAAATTTGGAAAGATAGATCGGCAAAAATGCCAAATTCAAGAATGTATAAAACAAATATGCTTTGGATGGCATATGACAAAGAAACTTCTAGTAAACTTGAAAATATAGAAGTAGATATGAATATGTTATTATCAATGACTAGAAAAACACAATTTTTGAGAAACATGGATTTAAAATCAGGTGAACAACATAGTGTTGATACTAATGCATCAAATAGATGGTTTAATGATATTGCTAAAAATTCATATGCTAAGTATCAATACTCAGAAGCTAGAAGAGACGAGCTAAATAAGGATGCCATATTTATGTCAACAAATTTAGGTATAGGTGATGTAAATGTTATTGGTACGTTAGAAAATAAAGGTATTGGATATTTAGATGCTATTAGAATTTCCGATTCAGGATTACTTAGAATAGTTAATTACGGTAAAGATCCTGATGAACAATTTTCAAATATTAATGATTTGTATAAAACATTTAGTAATCCTTTAGCTCCCCAACCTAAAATATATTGGAACAATCCACATGTTTTAGATTTATTTTCATCTGAAAGGGCAGGTATGAATGCAGGAGATGCGGCAAATAAAGGTAATTGGATTGAAAAGAGTCAGCTTGTGGAAGATTTACAAGTAATAAATAGTAACACCGAAAAAATTTTGGATATATTTAAACAAAATAAAGATAGAATAGCTAAACATGTGGATGATGTAGGGGATATATTAAAACAATTATCTAGTGGTTTAACTAACGTAGTTAATACAGATAAACAAGATACGGTAGAACCTGAAAAAGGAGGATTAACTGAAAGGCTAGTAAATAAAGTTTTTGGTACTAATTCTTATTTGTCTAACTCAGCAGTTATAGAAGGAATGTCTATGGGTAAAAGAATGTATAATCAAATTAGGAGTCAAACTGTAAGTACTGAAGGAAATGTTAATTTAGGTGAAGAACTTAACAATCAACCTGTTATATTCAATAGAGATTCAGATGGTAAAATTCAAGTAACTAAAGTAAATAAAGAAGCGACAAATGCCGATGCTGATGCTTATGCATCAAAGGTAGTAAGACAAAATATAGGTGCAGGGGGGTGGGCTGGTCCTTCATTGGGAGTCACTTGGAAATCTTTAAATTTCTTCGGCGGTCTTGGAGTTACAGCTGCTCGAGCTGAGAGAGATACTGCTGCAATTTTAAATGGTAGATTTGATCTTTCTTTATATACAAATATGAGAAATTTATGTTCTAGTCTTGATACATTTTGTCCTCCTGCTGATGCTTCAGTAGGAGAAATTAGGGATTTAGTTTTTGATGATTACAAAACATCAATAACAGATGAAGGTAATTCACTCGCAAGACAGACATTAAATTCTCAAATTAAAGCTCTTGAAGAGGCTACACTTAAAAATCCTCTTTCACCACTATTTAATGTTGCAACTAATGTAATAAATTCATATGAAAAGATACATGAGACTTCAAAAGCACGAGCAGTTAGAAGTAGTTTATATTCTTCTTTAGGAACAACAAGATTAATGGATAGAGGATATGTTCAGAAAGATGAGGATTTATTTATGAATTTCTTGTCTTGGCGTAAATATCAAGCCGAAGTAAATTCAGTTGCTACAAGCTTAAATGATAGGTATTTTAGTATTTATAATGAAAATAGAGATTTAATTGATAATATGAAAGAATCTGAACTAGTATAATAGTTTGTTTAAAATTTTGATAATCAATTTTATAATTTATCAAAATTTCTGTAAATTTATAATAATGTAAGTAAACAATCTCTAAATTTTTCATTATCATACTCCATATTTTTAATATCTTCATAATAAACCATTGAAAATTTAAGTTCTTGAGGATTCATATCTAAGAATTTTTGAACAGAAAGTTTATGTACTTTCTGAAAAATTTCAGCTTGCCATAATAAACTTGTTAATACTTTTGCATTTTTATCTTTTATCATGTCACCTTGTTCGTTTAAGAAGTTAAAAAATTTTTTTTCATGGTTAACACATGAGTATATATTACTATTATTATTTAATAAAAATTTAAAAACAAATCTTGCTATTCCTTCTTGCCCACCTATTATATGTTCGTATTTAAGATTATCATCTATAACTTGTTTAATACTGTCAATATCGGTATGTAAGTAATTTTCTATAATTTTATTATTTCTAAGTTTATTATTATTTTCATGAAATTCGTTAAGAATATTAGTTTTGTTAAGTTCGTCATTTGCAAAATTTAATTCATTTTTAAGGAATTCATTTTGTTTTAATACTTCATTAAAAAATTTTCTATGTCTTTCTAATTGTACTTTGCATATAATGTCAAAATGTTCAGGTATGTCATCTTCTTCAGAAAATACTTTTTCACAGAATTTACATATTTTCGATTTTTGAACTGGGGAATCAGATTCAGGGTGGATTTCAATAATTTGAGAATTATTTTCTTTAGGTGAATCTTGGTTATTAGTTATTTCTTTTTTAAGTTCTTGATTGCTTTGGGTCTGTTCTTCTTGAATTTTTATGCAAAATTTAGCATTTTTTTGATGTGCTTTTAAGCTCGATTTAGATTTGAAATTTTTTTTACAATATTCACAATTCATTTTATTGTACAGGAGTATTAAATTCTTAAATAAGTTTAAAACTTAGTAAACAATGATTTTATGAAATAATTTATGATAAATATAAATAAAGTTATAAAAATTATAAAAGTTGCCCAAAAGATAAATGGATGAGCTTTTTCTAACTTGTTATATGTAATACTATTTTTATTTAAGTTTTTATATGAATTTTCGATACGGTTTCCTTCACTATCGTATTTAGGGTTTTTTATTTTTTCTTCAAAGTTTTCTTCAAAGTTTTCTTTGACTGGAATAACTGAATTTGCATCAATATAACAATTTAGCTGACAATCATTAGGAAATTTATCTTTTTTACATAGTTCATTACATTGATCATATGAATTTTGAATACTATTATTTTCATTCAATAATCTTGGAAAGTAATGGGGAGTTTGCCCCCATGATGGACTCATTCTTAATTGGTAACTAGATGGATACATATCCATTCTTTCATTTTTAGTTTGGTTCATACAATCATTCCATTTATCTAAGGTATCGCATTGTATGAGATTATTAGAAGGATATCCTAAAAAAGCAGTAGCTGAATTAACAAAGCAAGAATTAACTGCATTTACTTTATACTCAGGTTCTTTATAAATTTCTTTACAAATTCCACAGGGATTTGTATTATATTTCATTTATTATACGAGTATATTTTAATAATAATATTTAAAGTAAGTAATCTTTAAAAGAAATGACAATTTCTTTTAAATGTAAAACAAGTGAAGCTTATCAAATGAAAGTTTTAGCTGAACTAATGACTAATAATATTAAAAATGGTTGTTTCAACGTAAACGAAGAAGGACTAAGTTTAAGAATGTTTGATCAACCAAGAAAAACTTTAGTTGATTTAGATTTATTTTCTGATAACTTTTCTCGTTATAAGTTTAAAAATGAGACTAAATTATGTTTAGGATTGAATTTGAATCATTTTCATAAGATGTTAAAATCTATAAAAAAGAAGGATTCTCTTGAGTTATTTATAGAAAGTGAATCACCAAATGAATTAGGTATTAAAACTATTCCAAAAGAAAATACTAGGATAACAACATCTGGTATAAAAATTCAAAAGATACAGAATGTTGAGTTAGAATTACCAGTAGGATATGGTAAACCAGTTGTAATACCATCACCCGATTTTCAGAAAATGTGTAAAGAGCTTAGTAGTATTGGAAGTGCTAATATTAAAATTATGGCCTCTGAAACTTTTATAGATTTTGTTGCAGATGCTGATGATATCTTAAAAAGAAAAGTACGTCTAGGAGAAAATGGAGATTCAGATAGTGAATCAGATGAGGAAGATGGTAAGAAACATTACGAAGCTACTTTTACTACGGATCAATTTTCTAGAATTAGTAAAATAGCTGGTTTAAGTGGAACCATGCAAATTTTCCCTGGTAGTGATACTTTGCCTTTACTATTTAGATCAAGTGTTGGTAGTTTAGGGAAAATTTCTATCTATATAAAATCTAAAGAATTAATCGACAAAGAGCTAGATGATCATTCTGATGATTCTGATGATTCTGATGATTCTGATGAATAATTATGGATTTTAAAAATTATATTTTTAATGTCAATTTTAAATTAGTATATTTAATAAAAAAAGGATGGTTTTGATAAATGAAACTGAAGAACTAGAAGTATATAGCATAGAGACAGTGCAAAACTTATTAAATAGAATTGCTTTAATGTTAGATACTTTACCAAAATATTTATATTTTCCCGATGGTATTCCAAGTATTGATGAATTTAATAGCTTGGAAAATATTATGGTTGAAGATTTATTAGTAGTTATTGTTGAATCAGATATTAACTTTGAAAATTTGTATAAGAAGATAGAAAATAAAATTTCTCAGCAAAAATTAGATTTATATCTTGATGTTTTTTTACCATTTATTTCTTTTAATAGTACATTGGATAAATCTAGTTCCGACGTAACTAGTACTTTTTTACTATTTTTAGCCAAAAAATTGAAAACTTTTCCAGGTTTATCAAGTTACGATTTAGAAAACTTGGCTGAAATTTATAGATATAATAAGGACAAAGTTATTGAGAGTATTAATGAAGGTAAGTCTTCAAACAATGTTAGAGTTACTAAAGATTTGAATTTAGTAAGACAATTAATATCAATTCCTAAAGGTATACAGTATACAAATTTCGAGTGTGAAAAAATATCTGTAGATTTTACGTTAAATATCTCAAATGTTTCTTTGATCGAAATTTTTAATTCAGTCGTTTTAACTCCTTATGTTCCATTTGCGTGTGTTGATAACTATTTTAAGATATTAAAGGATTTTTTGCCTTCTGAAGAATGGTCATATAACTTGCCAAATATAATTAGTTTTAAAGTACTACAAAAAATTGATGTTATAGAATCAGAAACTGGTGATTATGTAGATATATTTTTAACAATTGATGAAAACGATAAGGTAATAATATCATTATCCTTAACGATTGACAAGTCGTATCTTTCCGTAGATGAACTTATTATGAATAGATTTATTAAATGTTTATCAGGTTTTGATAAAGTTGATATAATAGAATCTGAACAGAGTGGTGTAAACGGTGTTTTTTATTTACCACAAATGACAATGAATAGGTATGTATTTTCCGATATAGTACTTAACAATCCTGCATTTTCTGCTTATATGTCAATTGATGAAAGTATTAAAGCTACAAAACAGAAAGGAAGTTTGTATGTACATTTTTTTAGCCAAGAACTTGGAGAATTAGCATTTAATATTACTGAAAAAGTTGCTATAAAAAATGATGCTAATTTGAAGAATAAAGATATACATAATCAGTTTAAAATAGGTTCTAAATATGTAAGAGTAAAGATTAGTTATGCTAATTCATTAGATATAATAGAAAGTTTTCAAGAATTGTTTTCTAAAATATATACAATTTACTTACAAAATTTTGATCAAATTAAACAAGAATATGAGCAATTTTTACCTGATCTTTTTATTGAGGAGTCTGAAAAGGTTATTGAAAAAAAAGAACTAAAACTTAAAGATATTGCACCTGAAGTTTTTGTTGGTGGTTATCCCCAAAAGTGCTTAGACAAACCTAGTATAATTTTAGATGATGAAGTAGATGATGCTGAACAATCGGGAAAAATAGTTATGAGATACCCACGTGATGGTGAAGGGTTTCCACCTAGAAACTACGTTTGTAATCATAAAGATGCGAAATTTCCTGGTCTTCGAGAAAATCCTTTATCAAATAAAGAGAGAGTGCCATTTTTACCTTGTTGTTATAAAAAGAATCAGTCAGAAAAATCAGGATCAATATTTAGACACTACTTTTACGAAGAAGATAGAAAGGAAAAAGATGATAAACAACAAAATTTTATAAAAACTAATAAATTTGTACAAAAAGATAAATATGGTGAATTAATTGGTGATATTAATAAGATTTTTGAAGTCTTTGATGCATCTCATGAGTACATGTATTTAAGAAAGGGAGTATCTGCTACTAAGAACAGTTTTCTAGAATGTGTTTTAGAGGCTATGCAAAATGAAATAACAAAAATAGATGATGATGATATAGAACAATTTGTAAGAGATATAAGAGAAGAAATAGGTATTAATGAGAAATTATGCAATGTTGGTAAACAAGAGATGTATGATTATTCAATAGAAGAAATTAATAAATATTTATTAGATAATGAAGAGTACTTAAACCCAGAGCTAACTATTTCTATATTAGAGAGGTTTTTTAATTGTAATATATATGTCTTCAATAGATACGGGTTTAAATTTGGGAAAATTGTTAAGCCAAGACATCTTCAAAGTTATTATCGTTTCTTATCTGAAAAAACAAATAAAAGTATATTTATTTACGAACATTCAGGAAGTACATCAGACCATGCTAAAAATCCAAGATGTGAATTAATAGTAAAATGGAAAGTAGGTACAACAGATGATATAAAATATTCATTCGATAATGAAAGTGACATAGTCAATAAAATAGAAAATTTATATTTTTCTATGTTGAAGTCTTATTCATTAAATAAACTGAATAATCTAGTAGTTTTCCCACTTAAATTAAGTGATACAATGAAACAATCATTTGATTCTTATGGTAAAACAAGAATGATAAAATTTAATTACGAAGGTCAAATAGTAACATTTTTATTATCTGGTGTACCTTGTTTAAATTTAGAAAGTACAGATGATATTGTTCCAACTAGTATTGAGTATGATCTTGCTAATAAAGTAGTAAAAGAATATAATTTGGTGATTAAAGGTAAAACAGATAAACTTCTTGTACTTCAATCAGGAAATGTTGATATAATGATACCAGTTTCTAATATACACGAGATTGGTAAAATTCCTATTATAGATATTAATACGGATATTTTTCCGGACCAGACTGAATCTAATTTAGTTAATTTTAATAAATATAAGAAGATAGCAAGATATGTTATAGAATATTCTTATTGGATATTTTCTCAATTTTATGAAGGTAAATACAATCAAGATTTAGAGAAAGTTTTAATAGAATTTGCAGAGGAAAAAATAGTGATTATCCCTGATTTTGAATATTTAACAATTAATAAATATTTCAGAATGGATAGTCCATTGTTAAGTAATAATAAATTAGTTGTGAAATCTGAAGAAGCATTAAAAAGATTAATATATAATTTACGTGTAGCATTAAGAAATAATATGTCAAAAATTAAGAATTATTATAAAAAGATTACTATAGATAATTTCTATGTAGAAGTATCAGATTTTGATAGATATCATAGTCAAGCTATATTATATGGTAAGGATTCGGTAATTAAATGGTTACATCAACAGAATTCTTCATATGATTTAAGTGATTCTATAATATTTACAATTAATCCCTATTTTTTTAAGAATACATTAGTTAGTAATAAATTATATTTAGCTCAAAATACATCTAGTATAGAAAAAGCAAAAGCGATTGCTATAAAATGGCATACAGAAAATTATAATGTAGGATTTGATCCTATAGGTATAGATGATAAATTAGAATTTGAATTTTATAGATATAGTGATAGTAATGATATTAAAAAGTATAATATAGTCGGTGAATCTAATGATTTAGATATTAAAGTATTGGGATACAAAGTTGGTGATGTAAATGAATTTACAGTTTTATTAAAATTATAAAATGATTTATGTATAAAAAGTATTTAAATAAATGCCAAAAACTATTCAGACTAAAACTAGTAGACAAAAAGTTGAATATTTAAGAGAGCTTAAAGATTATAATAATTTAATCAAAGAGCATAAAATACTTTCTCAAATTAAATCAGAGAAAAGAAGTTACATTCAACGTCAAAAATATTTTTCTATTGTATTTAAACTAAACAAATTAAAGAAAAATCTAAAAATTGATTAATATTACTTAAAAAAATGTAGCATAATTATAAATGAGTGGTCGTGAAGCTTTACTAAATAAACTACGTGAAAAAATTGGTGAAAAAGGAATCAGTCGCACTACAAAGAAAAATAAAGAGAAAATACTTGATAAGGGTTTAAAAGATCTTGGTATTGATAAAGAAAAATTTAAAGAAGATTTAGAAAAAATTAAAAAGCAAGGTGGTTTAGAAATAAACTTGAAACAATAATATTTTTATTTTCATTAATAAATGGAAGAAAATAAAAATTTGAAATTATGTAGCGTAAGTGTATGTAATTCTATGGGACAATCTATACGTGCAAATCCCAATTGCAAACAATTATATAGGAGTGGTGACTTAACAGAATATACTAAACAGGCAAAGCCTGATCCTAATAGAATTATAATGCCTTATGAAATTTTCATGGAGAGTCTTAAAAAGCAATAGATTCTATTTTTTCAAAAAAATAGAATTATCTAAAGTAATTAAATAACAATAAAAATGAATATAGACATAGTTTGCAAGATTATATTTACAATATTAGTAGTGATATTTATCGTCACTACAGTAGTTAAAAGATTTTGTTACTTTAAACCTATTGAAAAGTACAAAGAGACACAGGAAGACTATACAATATTTAAGCATAATCATATAGTTGGATGGTTATTAAAAAATAAAGATTCAGACAAAATAGTTATGTTTTGTCATGGTTATAATGGGAATATTTCTCATCGAGAGAATAAATATATTGAATTATTTAAAATGGGCTATACTGTTTTAACCTTTGATTATTCAGGATTTGGGAAAACATCGGGAATACCTTCTGAACAACGCTTATATGAAGACGCTTCATCTATTTTAAGCATGATTAAAAAAACATATGAAAATAAAAATATATTAATTTATGGTGAATCTATGGGTTGCCCAGTAGCTATATATGTTGCTCGTAGATTTAATCTTGGATTAGTAATATTAGAAAGTCCTCTTATTTCAATAAAAGGTGTAATTGATAATAAACATTGCCTATTAAAGTTAGTCTCATTTTTATTTAATGATTTTGATATTAAAAAATATCTATTAGGTTATAAGGGTAAAATATTATTATTACATAGTACTGATGACGAAGTGGTTCCCTATGATTCAATTTTTACTATAAACAATCATATAACAAAACATATACCAATGACAGGTTCTCATAAATTTCCCAATATTCCTTGGGATAAAATTCAAGAATTTATAAATGAGTCAAACTAAATAATTACTTTTTTTGATATTAATATATCAGAAAATTATTTAAATTTAATACCAAGAGCATTTCTTAATTTTTGCTTTTCTTGCTTATTAGGAATTTCCTTTCCATTTTCAAAATTATTTAATTTATTCTGGGTAATATTTAATAAATTTGCAAGTTGTTTTTGAGTTAGTTTCTTTGAATTTCTTGCTTTAATTATAGTTTGTCTGGAGTCTAAAGATAATTTAGGTAGAGAAGGAATCTCATCTAAATCTTTTTTTGAATTGTTAGTTTTTTGTGGTTGTGTTTTCTTTACCCATCTAACTTCCTCCCAATCTTGAAAAGTAGACATCTTTATTAGAATATTTTTATTATTTAAATTTAAATAATAAATAAATGTCAAATTTAAATTTACCATATTGCTCTAACCCTAATGCTTTACCTAAGTTTATTAAAAAAGAACTTAATTGTTCTCTAAAACAAAATGAATTAAATACTTTACATCTGCCTGATTCAAAGCCTGAGATTAAACAGGCTATTCCTCGTATTTTTACTAATAAAACCATTGGTACAATTGATCCTAAATTTTTAGAAAAACCTTCATCATCAGGAGCATTATCAGATTTAAACCAAATTAAGCTTAAAGAAAAATGGAGTTGGAGAGAAATAGGTGGGAACAAAATAGAAGATGGAAGAAGAAATCAAGAGCAATGTGGTTGTTGTTGGGCTTTTTCTGTATCAACGGTTTTAGGAGACCGTTATGCGATAAAATATAATATAAAAGCACCCTATCCTAGTGTAGCTAATTTAGTAAGTTGTGGAGGACCTTGGATTGGAAGCGAGTCTATGGAAAAAAATACTGTTGCTGCTAAAGACCAATGCCATTGTGGAGGTGTCCCTTCTGGAGGAGCTGATTGGTTAACAAACAAATACATAATTACTGAAAAATGCTGGCCTTTTTCTACTATATCTTCAAATAGTGTTGCCCCTAATTGTACTAATAAATTAGGAGATGGATGTTGTATTGATAGTGGGCTAAATTACTGTTGTAATGAAAATAAATCAGCTCGTTTTAGTGTTAAAAAAGATTCAGTTATTCAAGTTTTAAAGTACAATAATACTACACCATTATTAGATGAAACTATTAGAGCTATTAAATTAGAGATTTCAACAAGAGGTCCAGTATCTACTACTATATTTGTTCCTCCTGATTTTCAAGATTGGTGGAATAGCTATTTGCCCAGCAAAGGAAACACCGCTTTGTTAACAGAAGATATTTATATTCCTAAATTTCCTGTAAATAAAGCATCTTGTCACGCTATAGTAATAACAGGTTGGGGTAAACGTAACGGGGTTAATTATTGGGAAATACGAAATTCATGGGGATATCCCTCTTATGCTTATTTAGCAATGTCTTCAGATATAGATAAAGAACTTTATTATGGAATTGATATTCCTATCCTATTCCCCCCTCTTAATTCAAATGAATCAGCTAGTAGTATTACTGATTACGAAGGTGGTGTAATTGCATTTGAAGCAGGTGACTTGGTTGGACTTGATAAAAATACTGGGACTGGAGGCAAACCAATAGCAGGAGCAGCTGATTATAAACCTAAAGATTTTTCAAGCTTACAAACACCCAAAACTAATTACACATTAATTATAATTATAGCTATTATTTTAATAGTATGTTTAATGTTTTACATATTTTTATAAATTACATATTTTTAATTTCTTTTAGCTTAGTAAGGCATAAATCTATTTTATATTTACACCTATTTTTAAATATATCATGTAACCAAGCGATTTGTGGATCTTCTACTTTTTTATAATAATTATTTTTAGTATTTATCCAATCTTTATCTGTCCAATCTTTGATTTCATTATCTTCAATTATTAGCAAATATACAATAGCATTACCAGGTATTCCTTCTATAAATTCTAACTGTAATGTATCATCAAAAGTCATTTTATATAATAATTATAAATTATTTAAATAATTTATAATAATACAAGTAGCTTAAGGATTGAGTTGATTATTCAGTTCTTTGTAGTACTAATTCAATTAAAAATATAGCTAAACATATATGCCATATAGTATGTGAAATAGCCCAAAAGGTTTCATTAGTATCTGGTTTTCTTATTTCTCTCATACCTAGTATCAATAGTTCCATAACCATTTACAGAGCTATCGTTGAGAATCACCCATAGAGGATTCGGATCAACAATGGGCATGATTTGTTCGATAATACATCCGTAGTATCTATGCCAACCAAAGTAGTTGTACCACTAGGAAGAGTAAGTTGATTAATAGTGGAATTTAAATTTAAAACTCCTGTAAGAGTAGCGTTACCAGTATAACTAATATTACCAGTACTAGTTTCTGTCCAAAGTGTTGGGTCAGTATGTCCTCGAGGCCCAGTATAACCTGTAGACCCGGTATAACCAGTATAACCTGTCGCACCTACACCAGTAGGACCTGTAAGCCCAGTAGAACCTGCTCCAGTAGGTCCAGTATATCCCGTAACTGAATTAGTTACTTCTCCCCAAGTATTAGGGTCGGAAAGTGGAGCAATATTAGTATTATCTTTTAAAGCAACAAATACATCATTTTGATATTATACTGCGTCTCCTGTACTATAGTTAGCACCTGAATCCCAAACTCCGCGAAAATTAAGAGTACTGGCAGGTCCTGTTGAACCAGTAGTTCCTGATTTACCAGATTCTTCTAAAAGTTGTGGCAATGGTAAAATACTGTAATAACTATTATTAAATATTCTTACGCTAAAAGTCATTTAATTATTTATAAAATAAATAATTAAATTTCATTATTTTAATTTTTAAGCAACCATTTTTGCTTTTATTGCTTTATCTGACTTGTAATTTTCAAGAAAGAAATCTTCTACAGTTAATTCATAAATTTCTTCAATCTTACTAATAATAGGTATATTAATTGTTGGGAATTTATATGGTATTCTTTGGATTTGAGTATTTACAGCTTCTATATGGTCGGAATAAATATGAGTATCTCCCATACTCATAACAAAATTTCTAGCTATTTTACCAGTTAATTGTGCAATAATTAATAATAACAGAGAAGAAGAAGCAATATTAAAAGGTGTACCTAAGAAAATATCTTGACTTCTGTTGAAGCAATACATATCAAGATATTTGTCTTCTACATAAAATTGTAGCATGAGAGAATGACAAGGAAATAATACTCCTTCGTGAACTTGTAAAGGATTATATGTAGTCATTAATATTCTTCTTGAATGAGGATCATTTATAATTAAGTCTATTACTTCTTTTAGTTGGTCAATTCCTTTATTTTCTGTATTTTTAATAGGTTTCCCTTCATTATCCGTTTTATAAGGAGAATTATAACGCCTCCATTGATAACCGTACATAGGTCCCATAACCCCTTCAGCATAATCTAAATTACATTTTTTAAGAAATTCTTTGGATGTATTACCTTCCCAAATTTTTACCTTTTTATCGGATAAATATGAAGCGTCTGTGTCACCTTTTAGAAAAAATAAAAATTCTTCTAAGATTCCTCGTAGAAACATTTTTTTAGTTGTTAATAAAGGGAATCCGTTTTGTAAATTAAACTTCATTTGATTACCGAACGTTGAAATAGTAATTCCATTTCTAGTATCTCTACAATGTCCCTCTTTTAATACTTTTTCTAACAAATTAATATATTGTCTTTCTCCATTTTTAGTTTTGATCATTTTATAATGTGTAAAAGTTTCAAATTCAGTTGATTCTTCAATTACAAAATCGTCTAACCATTTTTTATTGAAAAAAGTATCAGACTCATAACTATTTTTCATTATAGATAAGTAAATTTCGGTTATATATTTGGGTCTTTCAAGTGCCATCTGATAAATTTGTAGACCTCCAGCAATAAAAGTGTTGTCGTCATTTTCTGGTAACTCATTAAGAACAATTACATGATTATTCCAGTTTGATGTATCAATATGCTTATTTCTTGTAATACAAACTAAAGTTCTATCTTTAAGATATGGTAAATTCTCAGCAGTTTTCCTTCCACAAACTAAAGTTGAATTAGTAGTAATACTTTTAAATAATTTAAGCTCTTCTTTATCTTTCCAAGGTAATCCATTTTTATATCCTATTCCCATACATTCATCGACAACTAGAATAAGTTTCATTTAGTTGTTAGTAAAATAATGTTTAAGTAATATTCAAATTTATTTATAAATTATAATTCTAAAAGATAAATGGATGACAGTGATATCGATTTCGATGATTACGATTTTAGTTCAGATGTAAGCAAGATGTCTGAACAAGAATACATGGCAGAGGTAAATGTTTTTGAGAGAGCTGGTGGAGCAATAGATACAAAATTAACCCGTGGGGAAAAAATAGCAATGGATCCATTGGAAAAATTTAGATATAATTTAAAGAATACTGTTTATGGTTTGAATAAAATACAGGAGCATCGTTTATTTGATGAGCAAATAATAACTTACATGGCAGAAATGGCTATTAATTTAGAGAATATTGAAAGAAAAAATGTTTTAAGTTATATATTGGGTTATTATATTTTACATAATAAGAAGATCAATAAAGAAAGATTTAAAGATGCTATTGATAACATTTTACCAGAATTAGGTGAAATTAATGTTACTCCTCCTGATCTTATAAGATATGGAAGATTGTGGGAGAATTTATTAGTTTGAAAGTCTTTTTACGAAACACTGTGACTTAATTTTTTCAGTTTGAAGATTAGCTTCTTGAATACACGTTTGTAACCAAATATGAGGATTAACTATTTTAACTGGGTGAGTTTTTGGTTAATTCATTTATAAGTTTATCAAAATTATTTCCACTACTAAAATAACATACATCACTTGGTTCTAGTGTTTCTATACATGATAAGTAATAAAGTTTTTGAGTAAGATCTATATTAAGATTTAGTTTTGATTCATAGTAAACATCAAATCTAGTTTTTATAACAATATCATATTTAATATTATTCTCTTGCTCATATTCTTTTCTTAATTCATTACATAGTTTAATTTTGAACATAAATTCGATTTAAATCTCTTAAAATTTATTCAACCAAATACAATATATATGCCATTATGGCACGGTAAATATGAAGAAGTAACATGTAAAATAATGGATCATTTTGCATTTGGGGGCTATAATTCAATGAAAACATATTGTACACTATATACTAAAATTGATGATATAATACAACGTGATGATTCTCCATTTACAGCAGAAGGATTTTTAAAATCCCATATTGACTTTAATAACTTACATATAATTAGAATTTATTTACAATATTCTGTTATGAGATTAAAGGGTTTAGAAAAGTCAGTGATTAAATTTTATACTAGAAATTTATTATTATAATAAATTTCTTAAATTAGTATCAACAAAGTTTCCTTAGTTCATTTTCATGAATTGCTAGAAAAACAGGTCCACCCATCTCTAATAGTCTTATAACATCATTAATTTCTTTTTGAGTATCATGTTGTTCATGTAAATAAGACTCAATTTTATCTTGAAGAGCAGGTTCATGCGTATTATGTAAATTAGATAATGATAAATTTGTTCTTTTTTCAAGATCTAAAATAAGTTTATAAACATCTAGTACAAGATTTTCACTAGTTAATAAGTGTGAAATATCTTCGTTTTCATAAGTAATTTCATCTACTTTTCCTCCTCTTCTATTTTGATAATCAATAAAATCTCGAGCATGTTTTAATTCTTCATCAGCTTCTTTCCTTAATTTATTAGAAAGACCAACTAGTCCAAATTTTTCATTGTCAACAAGATTAGCTAAGGCTTGATAAACTACGAAATTTTTCATTTCGATGTTAATGTGTTGGTTAACTAATTTCTCAACTTCATCATTCCAAAGTGTGGAATCGTTAATTCTTGACAGATTATTCATTTAATTAATTATTAATTAAATTTTTAAATATCTTATTAATAATAACTTACTATTTGTAATATTTCTAAATCTAAAGAATTAAAAATATTATAAAAATGTCTTCAAAGAAATCACATCCTGAATGGACAAAAGAAAATTCACTTACATCTCCAGAAGATAGAGATAAAGAAAATAAATGGCGTCCCGAACAGTCTTCAGTACAAATATCTGAAGAAGAAGTTAATGATGCTATGAAAGAATTAAACAATACTCAGTACATAGAAAAGTTCCCAAAACTTGACAGAACATATCAAGATCCTCAAGTTCCAATGCAGAATATTGGATTAGTTTCTTTTGTTCCCGCAAAAGGCGCTGTCCCTAACCAAAATGGAGTATATGGGTTTGCTAAACTAAGAGGAAATTATGCTACTAATACAGAAGCTGACCAAAGGGCAGAATTTTTAATTAGATATGCAGATTCATATCATCAAATTTATCATACTTATGTTGGGAGACCTTTTCCACTCACTATATCCTCTGATTATTCCGCGGAAACGACAGAAATAGATATACGAAAAGAAACTGTACAAGCGGTTAGTTCATCTGTCAAAGATAAAAAGGAAGAAGAGCAAAAAGTTATGAGAGAAATCAAGGAAAGGGAAGAGAATTTACTAGAAGAATCAAAGAAGGCCAAAGAGGATGATGGTACTAAAGATATTGAAGTTGACCCTTACGAAAATTATATCACATTGAGTGTTAAGAAAGCTCAACTTTCTTGGACTTTTAAAGAACATCTAACTAAAATGAAAGAAGTCCGGGAGTTCATTATTAAAACAAGAGCTGAATTAAAAGATCTTGATCAAGAATACCCTGAGTTTGCTGGAAAATATTTGGATAAATATATGCAAGCTAGAAAAGATGCAGGAATTGATGAAAGTACTGAAGATTTGAATGATAATTTTATGAACTTTATGGTTGAAGAAAAAATGATTCCAACTATAGATACCGATGAAAAACTTCCCGAGTTTGAATAATTATTATTAATTTTATATTATAAATATAAAATTATATTTTACACGTTTTACATGTTGTAAGAAACCAAATACCTACTGCTATAGATATTACTGACACAGTGATACCAATAATAAATACCCATTTTTTCCATTTTTTTTTAGATTTCAAATCTGCATTAGTGGCGGCAGCTCCTAAACCTACCATAGCTAATGGAGCAGCAATACAGGCCCCACAGAAATCCTCTTTTGTATTTTCTTCTTTAGTCATTTTATATATTGTACATATTTTAAAAATATACATTAAATAAAATGATTAAAATAAACTTAGATAAGAATATCCCAGTTAGTATGTTTTTAGCTATATCAATTATAGTTATATTTTTACTATATGTAACTACTATTATTAAATCAATTCCTTGTGGAAAAGATCTAAAATCTGTATTTGTAAATAATTTTATTCATATAGACTTTTATCACTTAATATCTAACTTAATAGCATTATATTCGTTAGCAAGAATTGAAGAGTCAATAGGTATAAAAAGATTTATAATATTAGTTTTATTTATTCTTATATTTACATCAGTAACTGAGACAATAATTCATAAAATCTTTCCTAGTATTCCTTGTTCGATAGGATTTAGCGCGGTTTTATTCGGGTTGACAAGTTGGGAATATGTAACAAATAAAAAATTAGATTTAGGTCTTTTAGGATCAATTGCTTTAGTTACTATTATTCCGTCATTTAAAAGTTCTAATGTTTCTTTAGCAGGACATGCAATAGGATCAATATCTGGAGTTATAGCCGGTTTGCTATGGAATAATATATCTCCATTTAAGAACAAGGATTAGGTTTCTGAACATTCTTATTATAAAGACTATACCCACCATTATAAATAATATTACCTGGAGGTGAATAATTACAAGCATATAGGGTTTCATTACCATTAGTAGCTGATCCACAACCTAGACTTTTTGTAGATTCCCAAACTAATTGAGTAAAATGGCCAACTTCACTACCATCAGTTCCTATAGCTGGAGATTTAGGATCATATTGTTTACACTCTACTGGTCCCCAATTTTTTACTGATTCAGCAGGGGAGCCTGGCGAGCCTTCAAACCAGGCTAGATTTTGACCTAATGTATTATTGTTTAAATATTGATTTTTTTCTGATTCTGTACTAGGGTGTCTCATTCTACAACCTTCATTTTTACAAAGAAAATCTACCCAATCCTGTGCAGACCTAGCTAGACTATTGTCCCATTTTAATGGGGAAGCGTTAGCTAAAGTTCTATAATCATTAGTATCTTTAATAAAAGAAGCTTTTTCTTCATTATTTAAACTACCTGGTGTTTTGGGTATTTTTTTGGATGAAGATGTAGATGGTTTATATAATAGAAAAAGAAAAAACACCAAAGCTGCAAATGCTATTAAAATATAAAATATTCTCATTTATTTATGAATACTATTTTATATTTTAAGATTTAATTACATATATTGACCATCTTTACAAAATGAAGGAGTTGGGATACAGTTACCCTCTGGTACATTTTCTGTAAAATGACCTTGATTAGTAATATTTCCTGTATTGTAGTTACAAACTGATAGATTACCACTCGTAGCACAACCAACTTTTAAAGAATTTATAGGCCACATGGCTTGTGAATAATGTCCTGAATCATCTTGGGGCGCTCCATCGAAATTAGGACATTCGCAATCTATCCACGATGACACAATCCTATCTATGTTATTTAATCCATAGCTTATATTTTGCCCACATCTTCCATTAATACAATTAGGTTGATTTAAATCACTATGTGTTAAATTATTAGTTGTTTCAATTTTTTTAGCAACAACTTGAGCCTGAGATGCTAAAGTATCATCCCATGTAAGAGGATTTAAACTTCTTCTCTCACGTCGTTTATTATGAGCATTTACCCATTGTTGACTTATTGTATTATCTACCTGAGTTGGTTTATTATTAATACTTTTCGGTTTTAGTTTATTACTTTTATTATCATCTATTGAAGTTGGTTTATTACTACTTGATTTTTTTCCAGGATTTGGAGATTTGAATAAAAAATATAAAAAAATCGATAAGAATCCAGCAGCAGCTATTATATAAAAATAAAATACTCTCATTTATAATAACTGTCTATAAAATTATTTAAATTTTGATTTATAATACAATTTCCGTATATTTTTTTAAAAGAAATAGTAAAAGGATTACTAATATTGTTCCAATCACTGTAGTATAAATTAAATAAAGTTTTATTTTCAAATTTAATTCCATTAATTTTACTGACATATCCAGGAATACTTAGTTTATCTTTGAAACAAGCTAAGTCATATTCTTTATCTATAAATTTAGTGATATCATTCATATTATTTTCTGTCAAATTATCCCAATAATCACCCATTTGTAATATATATACACCCTCTACAGCTACTACTACGTGAATTAAAGTATTAAAAGTAAAATGTGACGACAAAAAAGCAATAAAATCTTGTCCTGAAGGCCATCCTAATGTCACATTATTTCTTTCATAGGCTTCTTGAGGATGGGAGTGAAAATTATACAACCCTCCTACTACTCTTACACCCTCTTCTTCGCCATAAATTATGCTTTTATCATCTATTTCCAGATTAATTATTAAATCATCTATTAAACTTGCCAAAAATCTCCCACCTAATTCTTTTTGACTAATACTTTTACTATTCCAAGATGAACCAATTTTAGATAAATATTTTAATTTTTCGATAGTTTTTGATGTAAATCTTAATGTTGATTCACACTTTTCACTAGAAATACTTTTTAATAAATATTCTATATCAGTTGTTATATCTTTTGAATCAACTAAATAATTTAATTTATGTAAATAAATACCTTTTAATTCACTATCTTCAACTATAAAAGGTTCTCCAAACCCTAATAATGATAAATATCTGATATATTCTTTATTATGGACTTTTTCTAATTCTACAAATAAAATAATAGTAATATCATTTGGTAAATTTTCTAAAATTATTTTTAATACATCTTCTAACATATTATTGTTATTTAAAAAGATTTCACAAATCTTTCTATCTATATCATAAACTATATAAGAATAATTGATTATATTATCTATAAATTTTTTTGAGTTAAAAAAATCTATTTTTTCGTTGCCTCTAGTGTTATTTTCTAGTTCAGTATAAGTATCAGGATTTAATTCAAAAATTACACCTATGCTATAATTTTTTGCATCAGGTAGATTTTGTAAAAAATCTGATATGTTTTTTAAATTATTTTTATGTATAATACAATTATAGTCTACTAAAATACAAACCATATTTATTAATTGATATAATAAAACATTATATTTTTTTTATAATAAATGAGTGAAAGCAATAACGATAGAGCAACTACCGTGAGTAATTTATATGCATCAGAAAGTTTATGTGCATGATGGATTTCTGTATCTTTATTTTTGCTAACAGTTGCTTTATTATTTTATGATATGACTAAACGTAGTTCTATACAATTACACTATGCAATAGCAGCACTATTTGCTGTTTCTATAATGATATTATCTATTTTAGCATGTATATTTGGTACAATTGATTATACAAAACGTGTCAAAAAACAAATTAAATTAAGTAAATTTGAATTTAATCAAGAAAAAAATATTAGTAAAGTAGTAACATGCATAGGTATTGTTTTAACTATAATTGAGTTAGGAATTTGTATAGCAATAATTAGAAGTATAATAAAAGATAATTTAAAATTAATTTATATATTTAAATACATTTTTTAATATTAAATGTCTTCTAACAACCTCTATGATATAAAAGATTTATGTATAATGATAAATAAGCGTAAAAAAAGGAAAGTTTATATACCTGAAATTATATTAACTAAATTAGATAAATATTCATTATATCTAGATACTATATGTGAGTTTACTCTAGCTTTTGACAAAGATACAGGAAATCATATTAAAAATCTTATCTTAAAACATATAAATAACTCTATTGCAGAGAATATATAAAGTTTTGATTTAATAATGTAATTCAATAATAAAAAATTCTTACAAGAAAGCTAGATATTTATTACTAAAATTTAGTAATAAATATCTATAGGATGGGTTTAAAACCCAAGTATAGGATCAGTATATTCTGGATTATATCTTTGATGGTGAAAATCCCAGTATTCAGGGCAACCAATTTTCCAAGAGGATGGTGTCAAAGGAGCTTTATAGTAAAAAACGCATTCTTTCCAGTCGTTACTTTTGGTGGCATTATGAATATAAATAGCATGAAAATCTTCGGTTAATTCATCCATCATTTGCTGAAAAAGTTGGTAAGTGGGAATAATAGAAGCATAATTTCTATAAAGCTTCTCTCGGTTTGACTCTATAGGTTCACGAAGTATAAAAATACCATCTATATTTGTTCTAATTTGTGGTTTAATATCCATAGCGTACTGTAAACTAAGTATGTACATATATGACCAATGACGTCCTTTTTTATACATAGCATTTTGTAATGGTTTGTTGAAAACTCTTGGGTCATCGGTACAATCATCAAGAATAATAAATGCCCATGGATTAGGTAGATATTCTTTAGCCATTTTCTGACGTTTAATAAAGTCTTTAATTTTATCTTCATTGTACTCATTATAGACAAATGTAGAAGGCATAATTTGTGCAAAAGCATGGTTAGTATCTTCAGACCCACTCATAGCAACACCAACGGGAAATATATGTTTTTTTGCGTAAAGTAATCCTTTGATAAGAGTGGATTTACCAGTACCTGGCTTGCCTACAACTACAATTTTGGATCCACCATTATAAGTGGGGTCTTGAAATTTATCTGTTAGAGGTGGTATAATTTCTATATCTAGTTCTTTGATATAAACTGTTTCTGGTGAACTCATTTGGTGGGAAAAATTATAATTTTAAACTATTATTTTATAATAATATGCTAGATGAAATTATAATTTAAGTTTAATTATTGATCAATAATTAAACTTTCTTAAATTCTATCATTACCTTTTCAGGTGAATAATCTTTATAACAATTTAAGTCTTTATTTTTGAAATTATTTGGATTAAAATTTAACAAAATATAACATTCATCTTCATTGTTATACCAAAGAGCATTATCTTGTAAAATATTTTTATAATGATCATTCCACACTTCTCCATTATAGCTAATAATTGGTTTATTATTTACACTAAATTCTCCGATAGCTATACCAAATGTTTCACCTAAACTTTGTGCATGTATCATTGCGTCACAACTACATATAAAACGATTTTTTTCATCCATATCTACAATTTTATCAATATGATGTATTCTAGTATGATTATAAAATACTGGTGTATTAACAAAAATAAAGTGAACCTCTGGTTTAATATTAATTACATTTATGATAGCGCTCTTAACAAAGTTTAAATCAAATGTATCAGGCCCTCCATGTCTACCAAAAACAACTGAATTTTCAGGAATTTTTAAAGTTTTTCTAAGATTACATTGATTAATTGATTTTTTAAGACCAATCATATGAGGCACATATGTATCAATGCCAAATTTATTTGCCAAAGTTTTACTTACCACCGCATAAACATCACCGTGAGGTTCAGATAAGTCAAATACACAATGTACACAAGTTTTAATATGTTGTGGTAAATAACCACGATTGCCGTATCTGATTGTGTAGAATATATCACAATCTGCTATTAAATCTTCTATATCATGCTCATCTGAATAAAATTTAATTGGAAATTTATTGATAAATTTATGTAAAACAGATTCGCCGTGTCCATTTTTACTAGTAATTATTATACTTCTATTTCCAAGAATTTTTTCATTATAAAAAGCGTAATCATATAAGGAAACTGTAGTCCCTCTTAAGCATATTTTTTCTGAATGGAATGCTATAATTTTCATTTTGAATTATGGTAATTTTTATTTAAACTATTTAAGCATAAATGGTGTTATTACTTAAAAAACTAGATTTCTCTTGTACTGGATTGACTGAAAAATCCCCTTTATTAGAATAACTCAATAAAATAATTATACTAAATAATGAAGCAAAAAGTATTGAATATAGTACTAACAAAGGATAATAAATAACATTTTTATCATCTTTCTTTTTAGTTACCCATATTGGTTTAGTCTGGTAAAGAATTAAAGAACTAGCAAAAATTACAATAAAAAAGATAATAATAGATACGTTGTTTATATTTTTAGACATCATGTTTTATTTAATGTCATTATTTTTTATCATTTTTAAGTAATTGTTTATCCGTTTGTATAGAAATTAGGGCCATTATTATTGTGAAACCTAATGATGAAGTAATAGAATATATTAAAGCTCCTTTTTTATCAAATTCTACATTTTTATCTCTAAATGAACTTAAGTTAGCTATTTTTAGAATATAAAACACAACTATTGTAGTAGAAATAAATAGGAATGAAGATTGTATTAGTATAGAAGGTATTGAAATCATTTTATTAGGTAAGCAAAAAAAAATTGATTTTTTATCTAAAGATTATTGGTAATAAGTTAAAATGGATGACTGTTCAGTATGCTGTGAAACATTCAACAAAACTACAAGGAAGTCAATAGTTTGTAATCATTGTGATTACAGAGTATGCCTGACTTGTTTTAAAAGATATTTACTTGATATACAGAAACCATCTAACTGTATGAATTGTAAAAATGAACTTATAATGGATTTTATAGTAAGTAATACTCCAAACGTATTTTATAACGGAGAATACAGAGCGAAAAGAGCACATGACTTGTTAAGTCAAGAAAAAAGTTTATTACCAGCAACTCAAGAGTTAGTTGAAAGGAAAAAACAAGATATAGAAAAACAAAAACTACTTAATGAATTGAAAGATGAAGAAAGTTATTTAAGGGCTAGATTAAGAGAAATAGCTCAGGCTAAGCATGATATAAGATATGGTAATCAATCTAGTGCAAAACAAGAGAAAAAGGAATTTATAATGGGATGTACAAATGTTGATTGCAGAGGGTTTTTATCAACTGCGTGGAAATGCGGTACATGCGAAGAATACATATGTTCTAAATGTCACGGTGTTAAAAATGGGAGAGATGACGAGGAGCATGTGTGTGATAAAGATGCTGTAGCTACAGCTGAAATGTTGAAAAAAGAAACTAAACCGTGTCCTAAATGTAGAGCACCTATATTTAAAATAAGTGGATGTGATTTAATGTGGTGTACAATGTGCCATGCTACATTTTCTTGGAATAAAAATGAAATAGTAAATGCGGCGCACAATCATAATCCCCACTATTATGCTTATCAGCGTGAAAATAATAATGGAGTAGCACCACGAGTTCCTGGAGACAATCCATGTGGTGTAAATAATTTAGTTAATTACAATCTTATTATTAAACAACTACGAGATAATTATTCAGATGAAGAAATTAAATCTATCCGAGAAGCTCATAGATCAATTTGGGATATAAGAGATTACATTTTACCTAGGTATCCAAATAATATAGGAATGCAAGATAATTCTGATCTTAGAGTACAGTATTTAATGAAAGTAATTGATGAAAAAGAGTGGTTAAAAAATCTAAAAATTAGACAGAAAAAAGCAGAAAAATGCAGGGATATGAATCTAATTATTACAATGTATGTGGATTCGTTAACTGACTTATTTAGTAACTACTATTCTACTAAAATTCCTCTTCTTGTTAATATGTTAAATTTGAGAAAGTATGTTAACATACAACTAAGTGAAGTAGGAAGAGTATATAAAAATAAGTCATTAAGAATTAACAAAGATTGGGTACTTAAGTAATAAATCTTCGTCTCTAATAATAAATAGAAATTATACATAAAAATTATGTATAATTTCTTTACTTTACTTAATATTTTACAATCTTTTAATTGAAAACAAAGCAGATATCTGAATTTCTCCTCTAGGAAATAGTGGACCTAAATTATCTTTATCTACAGTTCTAAAGACTTCTCCGGTAGGTAGCTTAACACAGAAATATAAGTTATCATTAGGTTTAAATTTAAGAGTTTGTACCATACCTCCACCATCTATCTTAATAAAAGACGAGACTACAGGGTTTGCTACATCATTAATTGGAACTCTGAATACTGCTTTAGTTGCATGAACATTATTAGTATATATAGGCCAAATATTTCCAGAACTAGCGGAAGTAATATTATAAAATTCTACATATATATATGGATAAAAAGAAATTCTATTGCCAACACCAACATCTAAATCTCTATTTGGTACGACTAAATTTACAAGTTCAATTTCATAACAAACTGCCTCTTGTTGTGAGACTAAACTGCCATTATAGTTCAAAGGACCCATGTTATCTCTTGTAAAAGGTAAAATTTCAAATTGATCACCACTAGTCACATTATAATTAAATGGGGTTGAGGTTATTAAACTCTTTATAGTAAAACCATCACCATTAGAAATTATTGAACTAAAATTAGAGTCAACGGTAACAGTGTTATTATCTACTCCAATTATTTGTCTTACATCACCACTTGAAGCTCCGGAAGTTATTTGTATAAATGTATTTAAATAAGTATTAATAGACCGAACATTGTTTGGCATTATTAAGGAATTTATAGAACCTCCGTTTGCTATAGAAGATAAGTATACACTTCTAGATATTAATCTAGTCTCTCCCTTAGATGATCCGGTCAGTATAGTAATCCAAGAGTTTTTGTAAAAACCATCTTCATCTGAGAACGAATTAAGAGGTAAAGAAACTACATATGAAGAAGGAATATTATTATTTATAGTAGTAGAAGTAGCTGTGGTACCTAATAAAGGTGGATTTATTCTAAATTTATACTTATCACCAACTGCCCATGAAATAGTCGGACCAGAGTTATTAGTTTCTATGGTAGATGTAGTAGTATTAACACTTACTATTTGGGAATAAGTATCAAAACCAATAACTTTTCTATAAACTGGACTTCCCAATGCAATACTTTTTGTGTCATTATATAGAATATAACGATTATAAGCATTAGGTCCATGAGAAGCTCCTAACCATTTACCTTTTGGTACAAATAATAATGGATTTGAAGGATCTGCCATGTAAGTAGGGTCAGTGATTTTCAATGTTGCGCCACCTGATATAATATCTGTAAATGGAGTTTCAAGAACTATCACCATTATGTATTTTTTAGATGATGTATCTATAGTTGTTAAACTAGATGAAATTATTCTTCTTCTTTGAATAGGGGTTAAAGATGTTAAGGCCATTACTGCTCCAACATAATAGTTATCTTGAATTTGAGGTAAATCGGTAGTTTCATCAAACTCTACAATTAAATTTTGATTATTAGAAGCTTCAACTAGTGGGTAACTAGATGTAGCAGGTGCAGTGAATGTTCCTGTTAATACCCTTTTAGTTGCTAAAGTTGTACCAGCTAGATTAAAATCTCCACCTACCCATTCATTAGTAACTGCAGCATCACTAAATGGATCAACTGATGTTTCTTTGTCTCCAAATCCACTTAATGAAAATATTACTTCAAATTGAGCAGGATTTGGCCATTGATTTCTATTTCTAAAACTAGAATCTAATTCTATATACCTTTTGTTAGACATTTATTAATATTTTTATTTTATTTAATTTTCTATTAAATAGAAATTAAATAAATACGTTATAAATAAATGTCTTATGCTAAAATGAAACAATTATGTAATACTGTATCAGTTGCATATACTAATAATGATAAATATATTCCTTTAAATTCAAAGATATATGATGATATTAAAATTAAATTTAATCCTTTATCTCATCCTTCTTCAAATAATATGCAACATAAAATTCCTGAAGATTTAAAAAATTTTGAACAAGTTATCAAAAAATCTTATTCAGAACATAAGAAAGCAGGTGGTTGTATTCCTTGTAATAAATATTATTAACTCTGTTCATAATAATACATTCGTAGTTTATCTAAGCACTTACCTAAATTATTCTGCCCATCCTCTGCTAACCCATCACCCCAAAATCCATCACCCCTTGTATGTTGGATTATAGGCCTTAAACCAGTATTGGTTAATATTGGAATTAAGTATTTATTTTGATTAAATTTATTCAACAATATTTCATACATAATGTCAATACATACCTCTAACCAGTCTTGCCTAACTTTTATTTTTCTACCTAAGTTCTTAGAAACAATAGGACTGTTTGCGTTAACCTGTGACTCAACATAATTTAGATCAAAAGGATTTTTATATGCTTGTATAGCAGCTTCAGATGTAGGGAATGTAACTCCATTGTATTTTACTTTATGATTACTAAAGTTAGAAAATCCTGCAGTGTAACCGCTCATGTAAGCTCTATAAAAATTTAATGGTTGAAAAAATTTATACACAAACTTTTTTTGTTCAGGTGTTTGAGGAGCGCCAAGTTTACGCCATTTATCCCGCATAGTAAGTCTTTTGCTATGAGAGATTTTTGTCCAGTCTAAAGCTTCTGAAGGTGTGGTATTAAACAAATGACAAATAATACAAGCCACTACAGTACCTGACCTTCCATGTCCCCCTTTACAGTGTACTAATATTTTATCTTCTTTATCAGAAGATTTTATAATATTACATATATGTAAAATAAACTTTGTAAAAGAGCACCAATCAGTAGGAACACTCATATCTTTTATTGAATATCTTATTAAATTATATTGAGTAGTATAAGGTACAATTTTTCTTTCTGTATCAAAAGTAAGGTTTACAAAATACCTCACTCCATTTTCTTCAAGTTCTTTTATTCCTTCTTGAGTTGGGTAACTACCAAATAAGGCCTTGTCTTTTATAAAATATGAAGTTTTATCCATTTTATTAAAAATAAAATAACGATTAAATAATATTTAAATTTATTTTTAATAGTATTTACCAGAAATTATTTTCATTTAAATTGTAAATGAAAATAAAACATTTGGAATAGAAAAAATATGAATAAATTTAGTTCTTGATGAAATTATCTATAGCAAAATTAATTACATCTTTATTTTGAATTATTGGTAAATGTTCAAATGTTGAATGAAACTTAGTTAAAGAATCAATATATTTTTTAGAAGGATTCTTTTCATCTTCATTTTGGAAATCATTTAAAACTTTCCATGCCTCAATATCTTTCTCTCTGGGGAATTTGTTACAAGTACAATTACTCCATTTATTAAAATCATTATTACAAGGATAAGTACAAGACAATTCAGGTACTGTACCGTCACCAGCAATAGTAGATGTAATTACAGGAGCATTTTCAAATGGATTAGTATTAGCACTTGTAGCACTAAAAGTATATTGATGTGCAGTTTTACAGCAGTTTGAATAAATCACATCTACCTCTATTTCAGGATCAGTCAAAGTTCGTGGAATTCTTTCTCCTCCAATAATGTTGTTAACCCCTCCTATTATTCCATTAGAGTCAAATATTTTATATATTTTGCTGAATCTTGATGACCTGATTCGACAAATAATTCTGGTAATTCAGAAGACGTGTAACTTTGTTTTGAACCACAACAATTTCATCATCTTTATATATTAATGGGCTTGGCATACACATCATAATTCCTCCCATTACTTTTTCTGCTTTATTGAAATCATGATCATTAGTCATTGGGATACCTTCATTATCACCATATAGTATTGGTTTTCATAGTTTTTATAGAACCACCCCCCACCCCAAGCAGGAGCAAACGCAATAAATTTTTTAATATGTTTGTTACTCCATACAGATCCCACATAATTTAGGAAGTATATAGTTGTAGGACATCCTAATGAATGAGATAATAAAATAATTTTCTTATTTGACTTAACGAAAATAGATTCCAGTTTTTCTTTCAAATATTCAAAATAAATTTTAGAATAGTTATTATCTCCAATACGCCTAACATCATAACCATAAGAAAACAAATCTACCTTATCTTTATACCCTAATGGTGTTAAAGCTTCATAAAAAGGATTCATATATACCGAAGCTGAGACACCTATTCCCAACATAAAGTAAATAAGATTCAGAATTAAAACTACCTTCCTCAGATCCACCTTTACCTGTAGTGACTTTAACATTAACACCTGTGGTATTAACAATATTACCGCTGTTGTCTAGTTTAACAGAAAATCTATCCAAAAAACAGTCTTCAAAATAGGGAACAGAAGCATCAGCAGTAGCCCATAAGTTTCCAGAAGTTGAACATATTCCATATTTATGTGGGGGTATATATTCATTAGTTGTTGAAAATTCTAAGCGTGATGCAGGGATAAATACTATAGGATTTCTATCTTCTAATTGTGGTGAATCTGTAGCAAACAGCATAGTTTGTTCTGGGTGTATTTTTTGACTCAATTTCTCATAAGATTTCTTTAATTCTGACATAGCTGATTCAGGAGTTATACACAAGAGATTGTGAAAATATACCTTTGGAAGTAGGCTCAGTTAAAATACTTGATGGTGGGAGGGTAAATTTTTCACAACTTATAGTATTATAAATACTAAATCCCATAAGAACAAGGGAAATTATCAGCAGAGCTATAAGAATAATTTTTATACTTAAATTCAACATTTTATTTACCTAAACAATAAAAATATTAGATTTTTTGTTTCAGTAAAAATCTAATATTTAGTAAAAAGTTTAAAATATTTCAGGATAATTAGATTCCAAGTGTTTGACAGCAATTTCTTTCGCTTTTGCTTCTACCATTATATCGAATTCTACCCCAAATATATCATATACATCCAGAAAATATCTAGGAATTACTTCTACAATATCACTGTGATGACCTATTTTCCTTTACCTTGTTCTGAAATATGAACTTTCATACGTATACCACGTTCTAGCCAAGTTTCAATTACACAAGGTATTAAATTATCAATATCAGTCATTTGATTATCTTTGTGTAATAGATTGTAACAATCATAGTGATGACTATCTACAACTACTGGTAAATAAAAATCATATCTTTCTTTGATTTTGAAAGAAATTTCAACACAATCTTTTACATTAAAACATTTTTCACAATTTTCTAGAATTAATCTTTTTTGAGCTGATTTAGATAATAATCCGAAGTTTTCTACCCATCTGTTTATAGCCTTTTCTTTAGAATCATAGATACCTCCACCATGTACAGTCATTACAGAATCACAATCCATATCCATAAGATCAAACATTTCTGCTTGCATATTTAATGATTTTATTGTGTTATCTACAGTTTTTTTGGTTGGAGAACCTAAAACATTGTATTGACCAGGATGCGCTGTTATTCTTTTGATTACACGCACGAGCCACGTTACCAAGTTCTGCCAAAGCAACTTTAGCAAAATCAAGGGAGTATCCTCTTCATTTTTCATTGGTAATATGAGGGAATACTTCTGAAGATATTCTAAACACAAAAATACCTAATTTAACATTCTCTTCTAGAATTTTTTTAATGTCTTCTATATTTTGTAGTGCTAATTTTTTTACATGATCTATTCCATGTTTTTCTATAGTTGCTAACCTTACTGTTCGTGAAGAAAAAATAGGCTTCTTTCTATTTCTCATTTCATTATTAATACAACATAAACCAAGGCGAATATGATTGTCCATTATCTATTTACAATGAATAAGTTATAAAATATCAAATTTATTATTTTTTAACATAAAAATTCTCATATATATTACAATTAATAAAATTTTATTGTGGAATTAAATTTATTTTGTTTTATAATAAATCAATATATATAAATAAATGAGTTCATATAGTAAAATATCCAAAATAGCTCCTAATACGACCTTCCCCACTACCAATCCTCTTACATATTGTACAGGTAATGGATTAGAAAGAGGGTTTACACATGGAGGACAAGCAGATGTGTATGGTCAATATAGTAGACCATGCCAATTATATGTACCAGAGTATTGTGCTCAAGGATGGGACGAATTTTGCGAAATTAGCTCCCAAAACCAAAGTAGACAATATCCTGCTAATTATAGTTCTTGTAACGAAAATTTAACCCACGGAGAAGGATTAATACATAATACTGCATTAAGAAAATATTTAGTAAAAATGAATAATGGTATTAAAAAGTATCAACCTTTTGATCCTAATGATCCTAATTCTCCTATGGTTTCTTACTGGGAAAATGCTGGTTCAGGTTTAGTACCTGAATATGAAGTAGACCCGGGAACAATTGATGATGACGTAGTTATGGATAAAATTCTTGCAAAACCCTGTATAGCATTTAATATTTTAATAAATATATATAATACGATGAAAAGAAACAATAGACTTTCTTTACTTAAGAATACTAAATTAGGCAATTTTTATCAAATTAACCCTTACTTCACTCAAAAAGGAGGAATTTAATCTAAAGAAACTTTTTTTATTATATAAATAAAATGTCATCAACTACTAATACTGGATCATTTAGTGTAAAGTCTTCTCATAAGTTTGTTTATTCTAATAGTGAAAATCCTAATACACCATCAACATCTTTATTTAATTATGAGGAAACTCCTAAACCTTCAACAAGTTACGAGCCAGGTAAAACAAAAGGAACTACTAGTGGTATGGTAGTCCACACTTCATCAACTTCACAAGAAGATTATTATTAATTAAATTATGAATAATTTAATTATTTATTTTTCAATACTTTTGTTAGTTGATTATTTAATTGTTTCCTAGGTAAACTAGGGTTATCTTCTTTTATTTTTTCTAATAAGTTTTCAACATTATTTTGCGTTTGTAAATTTTCCTGTTCTTTTTCACGGTCAGTATAAAATTTTAAATTAAATTTATCTACTTCCTGTCCCATACCAGATTCTAAAGCTTTTAATACTCCTATTTTACCGTTCTCATATTCACCTGCATACCATCCTGCAATTCCTAATAAATGCCATCTTTTATAATCGTATGCTATTTTATCCACAAATAATAAACATTCGGGAAACATTAATTTACATGCAAGATCAGCAAAAGTATAACAAAGTAACCAATTTTTATCTTTATAGTACTCAATAATTTTAATTAAAGGTTCTACACGATTTTGACATTCAAAAGCTGCAAAATAAAATGGTAAACTCTTATCCCAATTTTTATCTATATTATATGAAATTTCCCCACATCTGAAATAAGAATGATATTTTTCCTCCCAAAATCCATTATCCATTTTAGATCTAATTTCATAATATTTAAAAGATTCTTCATGCTCTCCTAAGCAAGAACAGGTTTGAGCTAAATAAAAAACAGTACGTGCGTCATCTGGATCTTCTAAATGATCTTCTAATAAAAGTTGTTTATCCCTATGAAATCTTTTTCCTGTTTTATCATCGTCTTGCGTTCGATCTTGAAATAAAACTAACTCATTTTCTAATTTTATTACAAATTCACCTGCTTTATTTTGCTCCTCATCGTCCTTATATTTAGTATTTTTCAACCATTCATGAACGCGCCCCCTATACCTCCAACCTTGTCTTGGCTTTATTAACCTAATATTAAAATATTTATCATACTGACCAGACCACCATTCTTGACAAATTAAAAACGCTGTATTTTTTTCGTTAATATATTGTTTACTTACAGTTTTTAGTGTATCACCACCTCTTAATTCATCATTAGTATCTAAAAGTAATAAGTAATCTATATCGTCAAATGTATCAGCAAAATCCAGAGATTCATTCCTTGATGTAGAAAAATTTTTAAAATTAGATTCTGCTAATCTAAAAGTAATATTGTTTTCAGAACAAAAGTTTTCAGCTATTGAAATGGTATCATCTTCTGAACCTGTATCAAAAAATATTAATGAATCAGCAACATGTTTTATACTATTCAAAGTTACATGTAATCTTTTTTTTTCGTTTTTTGCCATAATAAGAACAGCTATATGAGGATTTTTAGACATTTTTATAAAAAAAATATACTTTTAAGTATCTTGTTTTAAATAAAATGATAATTTTAATTTTAATTATACTAAGTATTTTAGGATTATTTATATTCGGTGTAAATAGTGGTATAGTAGCAATTAATAAAAAATGGAAATGTACAGAAAATGGTTGTGAAGAATCAATCTTCGGAAAATATAAAACTAATCAAGATTGTAATAAATCATGTGATATTGAAAACAAACAAACTTTGTCTGGTTTATCCAACCCCTCATCTAATCACGAAAATGATTTTGATTACGAAACTGATGATTCAGATGATGACATTGAAGATAATTCTAATAAATATTGGACTTGTGCAGACAATTATCAATGTGTTAAAGCTGACCAAGGATATTCATCCCAGGAATTATGTAATAGTAATTGTACACCACCACAACCTAGAATTATACAGTGGCCTTATGTTCAACAGAGTTTGTATCCATTTCCAAGATGGAGAAGAGGGGGGTGGAGATCTAGACATAGGCATAGACACAGGCCAAGACCTACTCCAGAACCAAGACCTACTCCTGTTCCTACGACAGAACCCACACCTGTACCAACACCAGTACCTACTCCAACACCCACACCAGTACCTACTCCAACACCCACACCAGTACCTACTCCAACACCCACACCAGTACCTACTCCAACACCCACACCTGCACCAACACCAGTACCTACTCCAACACCCACACCTGCACCAACACCAGTACCTACTCCAACACCCACACCTGCACCTACTCCTGCTCCTACGCCTACTCAAGAACAGTTTAGTTTTATATGTCGATAAATAATGTTTTATCCCAAGTTAAAACATTATTTAAAAATGTATTCTTTGAGGTCTATATTTCTCAATCTCATTTCTAGAATAGGCTGGATATAAATTAAAACCACAATCTTTTAATGATTTCATAAATCTAGGACAAATTAATATATCTTTATCTTCAACCAAAATACTGTCTTTTATACTTGTATCCGACCACTTTATTAACAAATCTTTATGAAAGCTACGATGCATTTTAGCATACATTGCCGGTTCTTGACCAGATGGTATCCTATTATGCTTTGAGTCTCTAATCTAGAGATAAAATCATCAAACAACATATTATTTGAAAAGTTTGTCTCCAACCAATAAATAGACGTTTCATAGTATAGTTATTAGATTTAGAAACAATTTCGTGTAAAATATACTGAGGAAAAATTACTAAATGACCAGGTGGGATTTTAATTTTGATATTTCCTTTATATGTGTTTTGGGTATATTGGCAAATCCACTCTTTAAATTTTTTAATTTAATACCAAGATGTGAACCAATTATACAACTAAAATATTGATCTTTATTATCTAAATTTATCCATCCTCCATAAACTATAGCATCATCTAAAAGTAACTCGGTTGGTGCTACATCTCTGTGCCAAGTTTCAGGTGAAGGTTTTACACCTGGATTTCTTACCATCATTCTGTCAATTAACATTTCTATATTTTGATCGCAATTCAGATTATTTAGTAAATTTTTAAATATAGTTTTTTTGCACTATATTCTGTGCCTTTAATCTGATTTTTCTTACAGTTTCATTATGAAAAGATGAAGGATTGCCTAAGAAAGCAGCTCCACCTAATACATATTTAATTTTCTCATTAACTAAATTAAATTCAGGATTATTAGGAGATCTTTTATATTCTTGAAAATTAAGTACATTATCATCAAATTCTTTTTTAATTTCTATTAACTCTATATCATTGTATATAGGTATTGTTGTTACTCCTTTCATTTTTAATTCTAAAAATGGTGGTAAGGATATTGGGATACAAGAAGTTAATGTTAAATCTTGTATATTTATTAATTTAAAATAAGAAAGTATTTGTTGAGCTAATCTTTGATTTCCTTTACTCAAAAATAAACTATTAAAACTAGCATCTATCTATCAATAATATTTTAGTTTCTTTTTCAAGATATTTTAGTTTTGATAAGTCTTCATTTTCACATAAATCTTTTAGAACAGACATTTATAGTTATGTATTAATATCAAATAAAAATTCAATTAAAAAAAATTGAATTTCGTATATAGAAAGATTTATTTTTGAAAAGCATTGTTCAGTGCTTGAATATTATTTTCTGCGTTTTCTTGTACAAAATTAGATATAGATTTAGAAATACAATGATTTCTATCAGATGAATTCTTACAATTTTGCTCTAAAACTTTATATTTATCACTTAACAATAATTGATAATTATCTATATCATTAATTTTATAATGATTAGTATTAGTAAAATTCCAAGTACAACCATTTGTGCCTAAAGGTTTACCTTTACAGTAACTTTTATTAGGCCAACTATACCATTTCCCACCTGAAAATCTATCATGCTCTACTCCTGGATGATTTGCACAAGTTTTTTCATAATCAGGAATTTCATTATCCATACAATCTGTGCATTCATATGCACCTGTTCCACCTACTTCACCCCCTGGATTACACAGTGCATAAGGTCCAAACCCGTCTTGTGTAATTTTACATCCTGTTTCGCCATACTTACAACTTCTACCATCCTTTTCCCGTGCAACTATTTTTGGATTGATAGGTAAATAGTCTACACTATATTCAGAAATAATTGAATTCTTACAATATTCATCACCATGTCTAGGACAAAATTCACCAGATATATATGAATTATCACCCTTTATAGTACCAGTATTTTTGCCATTAATTCCGTCTATGGTTTCAGCAACTCTATATGTAAATGTTTGTTTAGGTTGTGTAACATTATTAGGGTCAAGCTTAATATCAACTAACAAGCTTTCTAAATCAGTTTTGTAATTATTATCTTCCCATTTTACAAATTTACCATTTTTGTAAGCCCCCACATTAATATTTGTATCAATCATTAATTTGTATAATTTAACGTTTTTACTGTAGAATTTATTAAAATCATTAGTAGCTATTTCCATTTGCTTTTGAATTAAATCTGTTATTTCGGTACTACAATTATTTTCTCCACACATATCCGTAAATACAAAACCCAATATAGCATCCATAATCATTTCCTGATTATCTTCATTGTTTTCGATATAAGCATCTAGTTCATTTTCATGATGAGGAATATTCCATCCTTCTTCTATACGTTTTTTATTCCATTCAACTGTTGCATCTATCCAAGTTTGTATATCACGAGGATGGGTAGCGCAATCTAATCCTTTTTTCTTATAATTATCAAAATCATCCCAATCACACCAATCTACTTGTCCACAAATTTTACCTGTATCTTCACATTTTGCACCACATCCTACAACTTCAGCTTTAGAATTACATACATTAGATATACTTTCTTCATAATGACAACTACATTTTTGTGAAATACTCCTTAAATCAAAACCATTATATTTTCCATATGTTTTATGATGATGATGTTTATCATGTTTTAATTTATGACTAAAATCTGTATCACATCTTCTTAAATCAGAACCACTATCTCTTACTCTTAAACACTGTACGTATTTATTTGGAAAATCTTTTGGCATTAATTTAGATGGATCTAATAAAATACCAAAGTTAGTATAGTAACTATTAGAATTGTAAATATTTAGAGGTAATTTTTTATTAAGTAAAGTTAAATCCATAATATTAACTATTGGTTTACTAATTGATCCAAGAGAAGTACAAGTTTCTACATTTATATAATCAGTGTTAGGCATACCATTAGAGTCTATAGGTAATGTCAACATTGTAATTAATAAGCCAGGTTCTGATTTATTAAACTTTTCAAAAAGAGTGTTATGTGTTTCAGGAGAACAAGTAATTCTTTTAGTTAATTTATCTGGGTAGAAATTTGAGTCTAAATCTACTGGTAAACTTATGTTTTTATTATTTGGTTCTGATAAAGGGACTATTATATCTATATATTTTTCTTTACTAGTAAGGAAATAAATAGCTCCTGTTAATAATAATCCTATTATAATGAAAGCAATACTTGCTAAGAATATTTTTCTATAAATAATCATTGTTTATATTTAATTAGAAAAAAATTACGAAGAAACATCTTTATTAAAAAAAGGTTGTATGAATTTTTCAAGATTCAAACAACACATACGATCATAAGAGGTAACTTTATCAAGAGGACAACTTTGATTATAAGCTTCGTCTAATTTATCAAATGAATCAATACCAAATTCAAAGAATTTTCTTAAATTATCAGCATGTCTTTCACCTGCATAGGTTATTATATTAGTTGGTGTACTAGGCATGTTTTGATCTGATTTTATGTCAAACTTTTTAAATATTCTGGATATCATATAAGCATCTGTAAAAATAGATCCTATGTCACCGATATATATACTTAGTGTATTCATTGAATTAAAAAAGGACTTAATAGACATAAATTGAAGATTATATACATTCTCCGCAAGAGGTCTCAAAATATCCATTTTTTCTTTAGTCATATTAATAATATAAGTATTCATAAATTCTAATATTTTATCTGCTTCGTAAGATCTTTTTATTTCTTTTAAAAGTAATCTTTCTGAATCACTATCAGAAAATTGATTCCAAAACCATATTCTAATTTTTTCTATCTCATTTGCAATTAAATATTGATAAAGCTCTATCATTTGAGGTTGGTAAATAATAGCTATATAATACAATATTAGAGTATAAGTGTAAGAAGAAGGATTTAATGCTTTTATTTTTCTTAAATATTTAGTAAGTTCTTGAGTTCTTGGAACCGTATATTCTATCTCGGGAGAAACTGATTTTGGTTTTGTCATATATTTTTTTAATTCTTTGTCATGATTAGCTATATAAACTAGTTCTCTTAACTTAGGATTAAGCCATGAGATATTTTTATCTTTTCTAATAAGTGTAAGACTATCATATAATTCAAAATAGATATGACCTGCTAAAGAAGTTTGTCTATAATATTTATCAAACCTTACATCGGTGTAATGCCATCTTGTTGTAGAACAATTATTATTAAATATTCTATTATTAAGGTCCGGATTATTAAAACATGGTTTATTTTTATATGTGGCAATATCACCTATCAATCCGTCTGGAAAACCATCACCTGATAATCTTCGTGCAGTACGAGGAAATTCTAGAAAAATATCTAGAAAAACTGGACTATTTTCAGAACATAATGACATTAGATTACTAATAGTTTCGTATTCAGAATAAGATGGGTATTTATGATCTAATTGTTCGGAGCTACAATGATATTCACCAAATACATATACGGTTTTGTTATATTTATCACTTTTGTACAAAGCTAATGAACAAGGTCCAATTACATTTTTAAATACGGGAATAGACTCAAAAAATCTATTGTAAAACAGTTTTATTAAAGTAAAATTACATGAATATAAAAGTTTTTTTGATACCTTATGTTTATTATTATTAACAAATTCAGAAATTATCTTTATAAATTCATCTTCTTTATTACTGTTTAACTTATATGTATTATATGTCTCAGTTAAAACTTCACAATGTTTTTTATCCATTTATTAAGTGCTATAAAAAATTATTAACTAAAAACTATTATAATTATTTGTATAAAAATAAGTTTTAAAAGATTAAAGCTTTATATTAAAATGTTATCAACTATGGCTAAACTTTTTGGATTAATTACAGTCTTCATTACTTTTCTATTAAATACAGAGTCATTTCCCAGTAGACTAAAAAATGAATTATTTAATAAATCAGTTTATGATTACCATTCTTTATTGGTATATAATACTATTACTATTACTATTAGTAATAGTAATAACTCTAGTTACAAACTTTCTTTAAATAAATTCGCAGGATATAATTCCAATGATTTTTCTAAAATGTATAAAGGTTATAAACCATCATATTACCAAAGTGATTTAGTTATACTTCCCAATATTACCCAGAAAAGTGTAGACTGGCGTAATTCAACAATAGTAGGTCCACTCAAAGATCAAAGACAGTGCGGTAGTTGCTGTGCGTTTTCAGCCCAGTGCCTTAGAAAGTCAAGTTATGAAGTTATCTGATAAGTCGGTTTCTTTGTCTGAACAAGACATGGTAGATTGTGTTAAAAATATTAAATCACCTGACGGTAAATCAGATGGTTGTTCTGGAGGTGAAATGTACAGCGTATATCAATATTTGTTATCAAATCAACAAGGTTCAGATGATACTGAAAGACAATACCCCTACATGGCCAAAGATGGTGATTGTCATTATAAAAAATCTCTTATTAGTGATATTGTTTTGACTGATTATGTATCGTTACCATCTAAAAATGAATATGCACTTGAAAAAGCAGTTTCACACGTAGGACCTATTTCTGATGGGGTAGATGCTAATACAGATTGGCAACTATATAAATCAGGAATTTATGATCCAGATAAATCTTCAGATGGATGTTCAGCAGATATGAATAGACAAAATCATGGTGTAGATGTAGTTGGTTTTGGTACTGAAAATGGGTTGGATTATTGGATTATTCGTAATTCTTGGAATACAAATTTGGGAGAAAAAGGATATATGAGGTTAATAAAAGGAAAAATGCATGCGGAGTAGCTAACAGTGCTATTTACCCAATTGTTAAAAAAGTACTGTTTAAATTAAAGGAGACCATTAAATAGATTTTATTTTATAAATTCTTTATCAGAATTTATAAACTTTTGAAAGGAATCTTTACTTTTTATTACCATATTTCTGTTTAAATTTATCCACAATATAGTGTTTAATAACACTTGGATCTAGACTTTTATAGTTCTTGCTAATTAATGATAAAAATAGAATTTGGAATATAATTATAATGAATAAAAACAAGAATGACTTACCTACTACATCTATAGCATACTCTTTATAAGAAACTTTACTAAAATACCAAATACCTATAGATAATATTATAGCTAGACTAGCAAATATTGAAATATATTTAATTGCTTTTAGTATAATTTTTTTATTATTAGCATCAACCGTTTCATCAGCCTTTTTAAATTTTGATAAATCCATAGTTTTTAATTTTTCTAAAATAACTTTTTTATCCGATTCTCTTAATAATTGAAATGCTTCATCCATAAAGTTGTCAAGTAAAAATGTTATATTTTTATCAACAACTTTTTGTTCAATCATTTTACCATATGTAAAAAATAGACAAGCTACAGCAATTGAATATATTCCAGACATAAATAAAATACTCGGTACATATTGAGTTAATATATTCATTTATTCTATGAAATTAAAAAAATAATAATATAAAAGAATGGATAACACTAAAGTTTTGCGCAAAGATGAATGGATTATAGACATTTTTATACACGTAATCCTAGTAATTACTATATTGTCAGTTTTCTTTTGGATTGTTTTATCTAAAATTGAAACTAAAAGCTTACAAGGAGAAGTAACCAATCAATTAGGAGATTTAATTGATAAGTTTCAACCAAATGATTCCACCAAAACTATGCTTAAAAGTATAGATTACGATGAAATATCAAAATTATATAATGGCAAACCGAGCAGAGAAGTAGAAGAATACAATAAAGCTTTGTTTAAATTAAATATAATAATAATTGTACTTCTAGTAAGTACTTTCATTATTATATGGATACTATTAAAAATTAATTGTGGAAAAGATGTTCCTGTAAGAAAAATATTTTTAGAAAATATTGGCTTATTCGTTTTAATCGGAATAATAGAAGTTCTATTTTTCCTCCAAATAGCAAGCAAATTTATACCTGTTGAACCTTCTTTTATTATGAAAACAGTAAAAGATAATATTAAAGATAAAGCTAGCAAAAAAAATTGAAAATAATATAGTTTTTAAAATTATAAATAAATGGAAATTTGTAAAGTTTTTAAAGAATACGAGGGAAGTAATTTAATAAATGATATAAGTCATAATAAATATATCTATAATCAAGAAAGTATTCTATCTTATTTACAATATATATCATTATATTGTTTAAAAACAACATAGGTGATCTAAAATTAGCTAAAAAAATTATAGATACAATTAAATTATCTATAGCCGATCCCTTTAAAGGTACAGTAACTTTAACTTTTGGGGATGTAGCAGAAAATCATGTTGGAATGCAACAAATAGGTGAAATGGCAGACAGTGGATTTAGTTATGAAAACTTATTACAAGCGGAAGCATTTTTTAAATCACAAGGTTGTGAAGTATTTATAATTAAATTAAATGATTGGTTGCCTAAAAATATAGACACAGGCAATAAAAAAGATGATGATAGAGAAAATTTAGAATTAAACAAAGCTAATAATAATAAAAATTTCGAAGCTTATCTTCTTGTTGCTAGAAATGGATTAAAATGTCTAGGTACTACAACAGACAATTTATTATCAGAAGTTTTGATGTTTATGTGGGATACTAAATTTTTCAATGAAAAACAGAACAAAGTTCTAAATAAACAAGCTAGATATAATGTAAATTTTAGTAACCAACATCAGGATGCTAATTTTGATAAAGGAAAAGGCACACATATAGCTTGGAACGAAGTTCCCATAGTAAAAAACGTTAAAAAGGAATTGATAACAGCTTTTGGAGAAAAAGCAAGTATGTTAGAATGTGAAGGTAATTTATATTACAAAAAAGGAGATACTGGAATAGGTTACCACGGAGATGCTGAAAGAAGAAGAGTTATTGGCCTAAGATTAGGTGGATCAATGACTATGCATTTTAATTGGTACTATAATAGTAGACCAAGAGGAAAAAATATTTCTTTGACTCTAAATAGCGGAGATATTTATTGTATGAGTGAAAAAAATGTAGGTACTGATTTTATGTTGGCACCAAAACATCAATATACTCTAAGACACGCAGCAGGAGCCGACAAGTATACAATTAGAACTGGAAAATTAAGAATAACAGACCAAAAAACTTCTGATACTAATCAAAATATTACTGTAGGTTCAATAAAATATAAACCTATTAAAAGTAAAATTTGGTATGATTGTGACGAGATACAAGATTTTAATTAAATTAATAAATCTTTTTAGATTTATTAAGATTTTATAAACTAGTAGAGTTATAATTACTCATACAAAAGATCTAGAAATTTTTGTGATAAAAATATACAATTTTCTTGTTTTGATTGGTCTTCATAAACTATTTCAAATCCTATACTTGTTAAAAATTCATTCATCTTAAGAATATGATACCTGCCAAAGTATAAGATTATATTTCTGGGTTGAGAGGGTTCATCTTTTGGTTTGTCAACTATTTTAAAAATCCTTGCTAGTGTATAAATATCTACAATTGCCGCTGTTAAATTTACGAATATAGTGGGTAATACCTCAGAAAGAGCCGATAAAAGTTCAATTTTATCATCTATTTTTTTACTCGATTTTAATCTTCTGAAATATTCAGCCACTAGACCACCCTCAAGAGCTTTATCTATCTGCTCCATAGCAAATTTTTGATAAAATTCCATAATTTCTTTCGAAAGATAACTTTTCTTTAGTTCTTTTTGCAATTTAGTATTAAAATATACCCCCAATAAAAAATTTTTAGCAGTACTATTGTCACTTAATAAGTCCAATACCGCATTATGTTTAGAAATAAAATCATTAGTAACAACAATTCTATCTCTTTGTTTAATTTCTTTTTCAAACTTACTAAGATCATCCATAAACTTATTTACCGGATCATAGTAATTCACATTTTCATCGCATCTAGTATCTGTATAATGAACTCTAGCTAATCTACACTCTTCTGATGCTCTTGTTGTTTTATTTAAACAAGTAAGAAAGGATAGCTTAAGTGACATCATTCTACCACCTAAAAGAGTAGATGAAAGCGGTACAAAATTATCAGGATGATTTTTTATCTGATTTAGACGATACATATAATCTAAATCAGTTTCAAAATAATTTCTTTGAATAGGATTTGTGAATTCTCCCTTAATAGTTGGAAAATTAGATTCAATAAATACATCTAAAAATTTTGGAGTTGTATTTACCAATTCAGGTAAAAAGTCCTCAATAGGAACAGTGGTATGCTCAGGAGGGCAATCAGTTTTTGCAGAGTGTGCTTCTCCAAAACAATATATATTTTTCCCATATTTAGTACTTTTTAAAACTACAATTTGATTAGGACCTCCTAAATGTAAAGATTTGGGGTAGCGTTTTTCTATTTTATTTTGTATTAACTTTATCAAAGTTAAATTAGAATTTGGAGCAGAAAGTTTTAAATCTTGGTATTTTGAACAAATATTTTCAAAAAAGTTTTTAGAATCAATACTTTGTAATTCATCAATTGTGTTAGAATCGTAATATTCATGTAATTTTTTACATATTTCTTGCACAGACATTTATTATATATTATTAAAACTTTTAGAATTTTTAATAATATAAATATTTTATATCCTTTAGTTTGTAGTTATAAATATAACAGGGTCTTTTAATATTTCTTTTATATAATTTATTACATACTCTATAAATGTTAGATTATATCAATATTAGCATTTTTCATTCCTAATGTATCTCCTCCTGCTCCTGAAAATAAACTTATTGCTTTTAGTTTTGATTCCATTTTTGTTATAAAAATGGAATCCTTTAATTGTCAATCTTAAGTATTATCAGCTCTAAGAAATATTGAAAATTAGGATTAAAAATCAATAAATTAAAATATTAAAATATTAATATATTATAAATAAAATGATTACTCTATTTATAATGAAAGGATGTGGTTATTGCCACAAAGCTATGGAAATGCTACACGATCACATAAAAACAGAAATGATTACAATTAAAGATATCTCAGAAGCACCTTCACATGTCAACGCGGCCCCATTTTTCAAAGCTCATCATAATGGTAAAGAATACATGGGATTACCTGAATCTACAGAACATCTTTTAGATATGTTAGAAATATCTAAGGAAAATCTTCATCATGGTTCCGAACATAAAGTAAGTGGATGTGGTTACCAACCAAAACAAAACGTTAAAGAAGAATTTAGATTTGGCCCAACCTTAGCTGGTGAAAGTACTTGGGCTAATAAATGTACTGGTTATTCAACATTAGGCCAATTACCTAAGTGGCACCCAAACTAAATATTTAGATTTATATAATTATATTAAATTATATAATCCTTAATCAAATTTAAGAAAATTATTACTATTTTCATAGTTTTCTTCCTGTGTATCTTTAATATATTTAGTATATTTTTCCATGAACTGTTCGTACTCTGCTCTAGACATTGTATTTAACTCTTCTTTTAACTCTGTTACATAATTCTTGTAAGTAAAACATGGAAAATCATAATATTTTGACTGTGTCTCATCTATTATCATTGGAATATGGCATGATAATCCTAAAGCTATAGCACCTGAAAAACGATCTTGTTTAGGCTGGATAAACAAAAACTTAGACTTGCTAACTAGTTCAATTAATGTCGTGGTAGCAGGTTTATAAATACATGATATATTATCATATAAACAATTTACAGCATCTATAGCTCTGGGGTTCCTCCTAATATTAACAATTTTATAAGTAAAATTTTTAACTAGAGAATTTAAAGGTCCATCTTCCCATTCTCCAACTAAAATTATTTGATTTAATCTTTCTTCGGGAGGATAAATTTTAAGTGTTTTAAATATCGGTGTTATATTGATAGCTTTTTTATTTATCAATTCTTCAAGTTTAACTAATTTAGACAAACTTATATAAGATAATTGCTGAGCTGTTGGATAAACTGTTGGATACTGTGGTAGATGGTGGATAGTATTATAGTGGTGAATTGATATTCCTTTTGATAAGTCATTAAATATAAAAGGATCTGTACTAGTTAATTTTATAATTCTATCATAATAATTTTGATCTAAGAGACCGTCCCTAACACTCAACTTTTTAAAATCATATACTTTATTAAAATAATCTATATAACCTTCATTATCAGGAACTGAAAAGAAAGTTATTTCGTATTTATCACTTAGCATGTCTAGTAAAAATCCTAAACATTCAAAATGCCATGGTACCATCGTAACAATAGCTATTTTTTTCTTATTATTTTTTAAATCATTGGGGTGTGTATAGTTATCTATAAGATGACTACTTGCTATACTTTTACTGAAAAATATTATCCATATTAAGAATATAAGCGATAAAGAAATTAATAATACCAATAATGATATCATACAAACTGTAGAAAACATTTATTATTATAAATGATAATAAATCTTAAAAAAAATCAACACATTTTTTTAATGTTTCTATAAAATAATCTATTTCTTTATTATTAGGTAATATGAATCTCTCCCTATTTGCTTGTTCGCGATATTCTCTCAGTTTTTCAAAAACAAGATTTTCAACTAAACTCATTCTATCTTCATCACCACATGAGATATAATAAACTACTTCGTGCTCATCAGACTTATATTATAAGTAGACAAACGATTCGTCAAATTAACAGCCTTACCCAATATATACCTACGCTCTTTCTTCATCAAATCCGTTGTCAATATATAAACCACATTCCTTTCCTTATAATCAACACGCTTCTGCTTCTTAACATACTTCTTCGTCAAAGATTCTATCTTAGCATTATTACACCCTAATGCACACAAGGCTATCTCTTTAAGAAGATCATTCATCTCTTCCTGCAAATCCTCACAACGATTCTTATAATACTCCAACTCTACCTCTAAATTCTTATGATGAGAATTTAAAGTTTCTAAATCATTAATTTTTCTTGAAAGATCTAAAATCTCTTTATCATCTTTTGTTTTTTCTTTGATAAATTTTTGTACACATATATGCTGATGGTTTAGCAAATTTTCTTTAGAAGTAAGATTTTTATCACAATAGTCACAATGAAATGTTAATGAGTTTAATATTACATCTTGATTCACATTAGTTCTTTCTGTATATTAAGACAATACATATCAGTCTTTTGGTGTTTTATAAGATTCCTTGGAAGACTGAATTCCTTATTACAGTAGTTACAAATATTAGTCATTTATGTAATTAATTTTACTTTTTAGCTCAATATTGGCTTCATGCAATTAATGGAGATACTTTTTGCGATACTTTTTAAAATTCTTAAAATTACAAATTCTATTATATAAAATATGTCACAGCGCACATTTTAGGATGTGTGTTGAGAAAAAATTTTAGAAAAAAGAATTATTTCTGATTAACTTCTGATAAAAATGACTTTTATACTGGACTCTAAATTTGTTAAAAAATCAATTTATTGACCCAATAATGTAAATTATTGACACTTATTTACATTATTGCTTAACAAATTGGGAATAATTATTGACACTTTTTTGGCAATAATTATTTAAAGATTAAGATTTTTAAATAAAATGGAATGTGAATATTGTAAAAAAACTTTTTTGAATAAATATAACTTAAAAAATCATCAAAAAAGAGCTAAATTTTGTTTAGCGATACAAAAAGAAAATAATATTGAAATAGATTCTCAGTTAATAAAATGTGAATATTGTGAACATTTATCTACGCCAGAACACTTAAAAAGACATAAAAAAACATGTAAAAACAAAATTCTATATGAAAATACTTTAAAAGAACAGAATGTTAAAGATTTGAAAGAGAGTATCGCAAATCATGAAATTAAAAACAAAGAATTATCTGATGAAATAGTAGAATTAAAGCATCAGATGGAGATATTGCAGACTAAGAATGAGATGTTGGAGAAGCAGTTGGAGCGGTCGACAACTACGGTTGAAGAGATTGCGAAGCAGCCTAAAGTGCAGAATACTACGAACAATAATAATAAGATTTTGATAGCAACTCCTTTGGATTTATCTAAGGAGAATATTCAAGCAGCAATTCAGAATAATTTTTCGGATGAGTATTTAACTCAGGGTCAGAAAGGTGTGGCTCGTTTTGCGTTTGATACGATGTTGAAGGATGAGCAAGGTAAATTAAAATATATCTGTACGGATCCTTCTCGTCAGATTTTTCAGTATAAATGTGATGACGGTACAGTTAAAAAAGATGTGAAAGCAACTAAATTAACGAAAGCAATTTTGGATGGCGATATAAAGAAAACATCTCATAAAATAGCTTGGGATAAGATGGAGGATGCGGGAGATGAGGCTTTTATGGCTTATACGGATCACTATGAAGAAATTCAAGCTCTGGAAACAGATAATAGTCAGTTTAGTAAAGAATTGAGTACTTTGGTGGTTTAAAAATAAAAATGAATTGTATTAGTATTTTTCCATTTGAGAAGAAAAATGGAAACCTTGATGTCAATGATTGATGATATTAAAGAGAAGATTTCTTCGGAAGAGTATAAAAATCTCGTAGACCAAATTGCAGCAGCAAAAAAAGATGAAAAAGAATTCAAGGAATTTTCTATGGAGTATACTGTTTTTTGTCCTAATTGTGAGGACTTAATATCGAAAATTATTTCATTTCCTAAGACAAAGATTGTGATAAGAGTTTGTGAAGATAATATACGTGGTTGTTGTATGGGTGAATTTTTGAGTCATTTAACTATGACTAGAACACGTGTTGAAGCTATCCAAAAAAATATTGACGAAAGTGGTTATTGTACGTACCAATATACTCATAACCAGCATGAGAGTATAGTATATAGTTTAATATTTTCTAAAGCCTAAGAATTTATATTTATATTTATATTTTTTAACAAATAATTGTTAAAAAAACATTATTTATTTATTATAATGTTTTTTAGCATACAATCTAAATCAGCTGTTAATGAAGCTACTTTAGCTGGAAAAAATATATTTAATGCAAATAGATTAAATAATATAAAAATAAATTCATTTGATGATATACTTGACGATTCTGTGTTAGTATATTCAAATGGTCGTTGGTCATATACAGGATATATAAATGGTGGAGGTGGTTCTACTGGGGTTACAGGACCAACAGGTGTATCAGGACTTTCTACTAATACAGGTCCTACAGGACCTTTAGGTTCTACAGGCCCTGCTGGTTTGGGTCATACTGGAACTAGGGGTCCTACTGCGCAATCATTTGTATCTCCTATAGTTTTATCTCAAGGTTCCGATGGTGGTGATTCTTTTGGAACTTTAACCTTTTCAGGAACTGGAACATCTGGAATTACAGGAACAACAACTTGGACCCAACTTGGATTCTTACATATTGGACATGGTGGAAAAGGTTATTGTACCGAAGGAATAACAACGGTGGGTTATAATGGAAGAAACGCGAGTGGTTATGGTTCTGGTGGTGGAGGAGGAGGTTATCAAATTAATGGAGGGTAACATTATCTGAAAAAGGATTTTCTGACATAAATGGTGGAGATGGTTCTCCTGGTCTCATAATAATAATAGAAGAGTATTAATTTTGCTTTGATTTTTAAGATTTTAAAATCTTAAAAATTAAATAATTTAATTAAGTTTGCTATATTGATTGGAAAGGTGAACAAATAAGTCAATCCATTCCCAAATTATAGTTTTGTCATCATTATCTAAACTTCCAGAAAGCCATAATTTTTTGAAATGTCTAACTTTATCAGGATTTACATTACCTACAGTAAAAACATCATGCTCAATAAAAAACATTTCATTTCTTTGACTTATCATATTTCTTAATTGATTATCATTAGTATTAATTTTATATATAAATCCATCCATTACAGTTTTTGTTTCAACTTGATTATCAATGAATACTCTTAGAATAACTAGGTCACCTTCCATTGGAAATTGTGATATTAGTTCGTCTATAAAATTTAGTAATTGTTTTTTAAAATCTTTTAAAATATCAATTTGAGAAGGCATTTTTTATTCTGGATGTTAATTCTTTAAACAAGTGAACCAAAACAACTAAATTTTGCGTTATTATACTTAACGGCATCTATTCTAACTTTTACAGGGTCATTTTCTTTTATTACTTTATTGGAATCTTTAGTATGGATATAAGTATCATTTTCTTCGTTGAATTCATAGTCATTTATATTAACAGATGGAACAAGTATTTTTTGTTTATCTAATATATCTACAAATAATCCATCTTTATATATTTTAAAGACAGTAGCTTTGATTTCTTGACCAACTTCAGGTTTTAAAGTATCGGCTAAAAAATCAACTAGTAATATAGTATCTTCATAACAGGTTATCTTTTCAATACTATGAATTTTTAATATATATCCGTATAATTTACTACATTCTTCATCAGTTTCTGTTTCGAGTTGTTTGATAATATGTTTTTTAAATTTATTTGTTAATTTTACTGGTTTAAGAGTAATTCTTTTGGAAATGATCATAGATTGCATGTTATATATTTATAGAAAAGTTAATTTTTAAAATCAAATTAACTTTTAATGATCAAAAAAATTAGCAATATTGAAACAAAAGTAAAGAATATGGATAGTATAATCCATAGTTTTTTGTTTTTACATTTAGATGTCTTGGTAGGCAAATTTTCAACAGTATTTACTGATAAAGTATTATTTATATCTTGTTTTGTATTTTTAGAGAAGAATTTTTCAAAATAGTCGCAGTATTTATGGCATGTAAGACTTCTAGTTGGTGTACAGTTATCCATACAACAATTCTTAATTTTGTGCTTATTTTTATTGATACATTCATAATCTTTAGTAGATTTACATGAATTAGAAATACAATTTTTATAAAAATTATTAAATGGTAATGTATGTTCGGAGCTTAGTTTACATGTATCTATACACATGTCTAGTTGTATATCGCATTTTTTTTTACAAGTTTCTTTTGGTTCTAAGTGATCGGTATCTTGATTACAAAATTCATTACAGAATTTTACAGGAGGTTTACATTGTTCTACACAACATTTAAAAACGTCAGTAGTTGTAGAATTAACCATTTTATTTTTTTCCTTATCATATATGGTTTTACAAGATGTATACATACCTAAATTTTCGTAGAATGAGTTGTTATTCATTTTATATTAATACTTTAAAAATTGTAATTATTTAATTATTCGTAATCTCTGATCGCAATGCCTACAGGAAATCTTGGGACTTGATCTTTAGATAATTCTTGAAATTGCACTGTTAATTTTTTTCCTATGTATTTATTTCCATTATTAAACCATATTTTTCTTTGTTCTCTAGTACCTGTAGGCCTAACGTTAAAATTATGTCCTTCTTTAGTTTTACAAGTCCAGATAACAGTTCCTTTTTCAATACCAACACCTTCTTTATAGTTTACTATTTCAAATTCATCGTCTAACATAGTTTTCATTTTAATTAAATCATTAGAGCGAGTTGGTCCTTCTTTATAAAGTCCTTTTTCATTTCTCAACATTATACCTTCAAAACCTTGTTCTGTAGCTTTATTATGTATACTCTCTAAACATTTTGGGTCTGTAATTTCTTCGGTCCAAACTAATACTACTTCTTCTGGTAAGTGTTCTTTAAACATTTTTAATAAAGAATTGTATCTTTCTTGAAATATTTGGGAAAGGGAATCAATATTAATTATATCGAAAATAAATGCTTTTATTTTTAGTTCTTTTTCTATGTTTTCTTTAGAAAGCTTTTTTTGTTTTCTACAAATTCCTGTGATTTCTTCGAATGTTAATTCGTTAGTATATAATTCACAATCAAAGATAATATTGTCGTGTACAATCCCAGTAGTATATAAATTAGAAAATAGATTTTTTATATGTGTTAAATTATGATAAAACTTGTTACCTCGTGATTTTATAAAAACTTGATTATCATGGAAACCTATAAGTGCCCTTACACCATCTAATTTAGGTTGCCAAACTACACCTTCTTCCCAATTTAGTTTATTAGAATCTTTGTTAAAATCTTTGGCTAACATTGGTCTAAAATTAATAGTTTCTTTATTTGTATTATTTGTTTCAATGTCTAATTCTTCTGTGTAGCCATTCTTAGTTTTCTTAAGATTCCACTTAGAATTAGATTCTGACACAGCTTGTTCGTAAGGTGAAGTTTCGTTTTTCTTGCCAATGTTCTTACCTTTATTGATAATTTGTTCCTGAGTTTGTATTTTACCCTCTAGGAATCCTCGTTCTATAGTGATTATTCCTGTGTTATCTTTTTCATGTGCACTTATTGTCCATGTTAGGATTCCGCCTTTTGAGCTCTTATTATAAAGAGTTGGGAAATTTGTTTGTTTCATTTTTAGATTAAAAATAATCTTATAGATATAAATCAATTTTATTATTTAAATAATAAAATTTTTATATTAAATGGCAAAAGATTATATTAGAAGTGGCAACGAATGTATAATTTGTTGCGAAGATATATCTAATGGTCTATGTGTCTATTTGCATAAAACTAGGAGATTGACACATAGATTATGTTTTAATTGTTGCGAAGGTTATTTGGGTCCAATTTTTAAACAAATTTTGAATAATTTAAGAAATAAAATTTATAATAAGGTTACTTGTTTAAATTGTCCTGGGTCTTATATGGGAGAAACTAGAAATATGTGTAGTCATAGTATAGAAATAAAAAGTTTAAATATCCCACAGAGTCTAAATATATATTTAGATTTTTTTAAAATTAACTATTTGTTGAATAATCATAATGCATTTTTGTGTATAAATCCTGATTGCGGTGAGATATTGGAGCAATATGTGTATGATCAGAATTGTAATATAACATGCCCGAGTTGTGAATCAAATTGGTGTAGAAATTGTAATATTAGTCCTTATCATATTGGGAAAACATGTATTCAAGTTCAACTAGCTAATAACACTACTCAAGAAGCAAAATTCATTAATCAGAAAATAAAGGAGGGTGAAATTAAATTGTGTCCAATTTGTAATGTTCCTGTAGAAAAAGCTAAGAAACAGGATGGTACTTTTGAGGCTTGTAATAAAATAGTATGTTCTGTATGTGGGGGGAAATGGTGTTGGTTATGTTTGGAAAAGAATATAGATTATGACCATTTTAATATAAATAGTAATTCAAGATGTGGAAATAAACTTTGGGAAGGAGTAAATATATAATTATTTTTAAAACATATTTTAAAAATATATATAAAATAGTTAAAATGGATAATGCTAAACGTCCAGAACATATATCTGGTTATATTCACCCAAATAATTCTAATTATTCAACAAAAGGATTATATAAAACATTTACACCTGATACAGGAGAGAAATTTGACAATGTAAAAGAATTTGGAAACACAGTATTCAAACTATTTAGAAGAGGAGGAAGAAAGATGCCAAGTTTGTGGTTTAAAAGCTATTTCGGTATGTCCTTGTTCATACAGTGATAAAACTTGTACAAATGGTCATATATGGTACACTGATAGATGTGGTAAAGTATGTATAGGAAATCCCCATGTAAAGAAGTAATCTTATACTTATTAAGTATAAGATTAATTTATATTTATATTTATATTTCTATTTTACTTTATTACTTTCTTAACCCTACGAACAATTTTCTTTGGTTGTGGGTCTACTTCAACTTTTTCTTTTTCTTGTTCATTATCATCTACTAGACTACCATCTGAATCATTCTCATTATCATCTTCAAGCAGGGAGCTCGTGTTTTCAGATGATTTAGCAGAGAGTACTTTAGATGTTGCACGAGGCCTGTCAAGCAATCTTTGTTTTCCTGTTTTCATAAGTTCAATTACAGCTTCATACAGTTTAACTTGTAGAGATAGCTTTCCTGTTCCTGACATAAAAATAGATTCAATTTTGATAGCTGTATTTGCATAACAGTATTTTCCCATAAGTTCAGAAGCATCTAGTGGTTCATCTGATTTGTTAAAGAAGTCTGTGAGAAATTTTTGATTTTTCTTTGAATAAATAAGTTTAGTGTACAATGTAGGACCTTGTCCTTCTACATTTCTCAAAACTTTCTTTCCTGATTGTTCATCTTTGACTGTTTCCTTTCTCCAGTACATTGGATTCAACCCACCCTTTGCTTTTGTGAGATCAGAGCGTTGTAATTCGAACAACTCAATTTCTTCACGGTTATCAACAAGATGGTCGATACAATTATCAACAATTTGATTAAACACATCTACCCATTCTTTTTCTTCATCTTTTGGATCTTCTCTTGTATACATACATAGTGGAAATGTATATCCAGTAACTTTTCCACTTTCTTGGCTTACATTTTCAGAAACACCAAATGAAAAAAGTTTTTCAGTAGGTAGGATGAGTTCACCAATAGAACCATCTGCGTTTTTTGTTGAGATATTGATTCTTTTGAATTCAATTTTAGGAGTACTGTTTGGTACAGACCCTGCAATTGGTTCTGAAAAAATCATTTGAGCTTTTGGGTTGTATCCTTGCACTTTGGTTAGCTGAGTATTTTCTTGGGACATTTTGGTTTTTGTTATTGTATTTTATTTCTTAAATTATAAATAATTCTTAAATTTATTTTTAAAATCATATCTCTATTCTATTATTATGACAGTTTAATAGTAAATCTAAATGTTTTGGCAAAGAATCTTTAATGTAATTTGATATCTCTATTAAGTTAGGTTCTGTTAGTGTAAAATTATAGTTATATTTTCTAAATACTTCAATAATTATAGACTTTTGTAAATCCTTATCTAGATCAAATTTTGAAATCTCATTAACTAAAATTGATGCATAATATAATATATTTTCTAGATTTAAAAATTGGTTATTCGTACTCTTAATAGGTTATATAAATTATTAATTATAGTTTGATACTCTTTCATTTATAAGATAATTTAATAATTTAAATTAATCTTATAAATTCAGTAAACTACAATTTTAGTACTATTATTGCGTTAGTCTAGGTTGTGTAACTGTAGGAATTGAAATTTTACATAAAGGACACGAAGGGTTATAATAACCCCATTCTTTAATACAAGTATAATGAAACAAATGCCCACAACTTAAACGTGTAATTTTTTCTCCAACTGAATAATTATTATGACAAATTGAACAACAGTCAGTAATATTTGGTTCTTTAACGATCTCAAATTTAACATCTAATTTTACAGTATTATCTCTTTCTAATTCTTCTTGGTCATCAAAACTTTCTTGTAGAATACTATCTATATCATAATTATTTAAAAAAAAGGGTGTAGTACTAATAATCGCATATAAAGTTGTGTTAGGCCTATTAGTATTAATATTATTGTGTACTGTAAAAGGAATATCTGGCATTTTTATTTATTATATTTTATCTTCTTAACATAATAAAAATATAATAAATTAAATAGTAAACATTCTTGTATGAATTAATAATTATAAATTTTTTAAAATTTATAATTATTAATTTAATTTGTACCAGTAACAGCTAATTGTCCACCCCCGTAACCGACTACATAATGCATTAATGTATACACTGTAAAAGAAACTGCAAAAGTTATCATAAAAGTAAATATTAAACCTTTGATGTCATCTCTGCCGTAATATTTATCAAATTTTGATTTTAATACTAAAGCTAAAACAATAGTTATGGATGACACAAGGGAGTTTAAAGTAAAAGCTTTCCATATGGTAGTAGCAGTAAAACCTTCTATAAGAGCCATTTATTATAATATTTAATTTTTTTCTTTTTCTAAAAGTTGTTTATGGTGCCAAATTTTAAAATCCTTTATATATTCTTCTATTAAACTTCTTAAATTTTCTCCTATAGGTGCATATAATTCAGTTTCTAAATTAGCTAATGAAACTCGTACTCCCCAAAATGGACCACCAAATCCAACTGCTGGTAATAAAACTGTTCCATATTTTTTAGCTAAAATCATCAAAAACTCTAATGGATCTCTATGTTTAAGAATGTAATCTCCACATAATCCTGAACCGGTGAGATTATCTACTACTTTAATTATATCAATAACAATATAGTAATTAGTATTTAATTCAGATTCACTTAATTGGAAATTTAGTGGATTTAATAGTTGCATCATTCTAATTTTAAGTAATTCTTCTAAACGTTTTTTATATTCATTTTTAGTATCTAATAAATCATACATTGCCATTATTCCCATCTGAGTTTGTTGAGGTGTACTAAGTCCAGCTACATGTGCTTCTGCCACTTGTCTAGAATCTGCTAATATACGGTCAATAAACTTAATTTTTGAAGGGTTAGTGCTTAACATACTATATCTTTCGTTAATCTCTTTCTGGACTTCTTCAGGTCGAGAAGTTAATAAATAAGAATCAATAATATTACTATTATGCATAACAATTGTTCCTAAACGATATCCAGTTGTTCCAAAGTATTTAGAAAAAGAGAAAACACCAATAGTATTTCTAGGTAAAACATTAAAGAAATCATTGAATTCATCTACAAAAGGTGCATATACATTGTCTTCAAGGATAATTAGGTAAGGATTATGAGTTCTTATGAATTTCGCCATTTTCTGAACAGTATTTTTAGATAAAGATAAACCAGTTGGATTGGTTGGATTTACTAAAAATAATGCTTTAATATTAGGGTCTGCAAGTTTTTGTATTTCTGACATTGGAACCTCCCAATTATTATCTTCATCAGCGTTTATACAAACTTGTTTTAAGTCATAATTACTTAATGCTGGTACTTCTAAATAAGGAGAAAATATAGGGGTCATTATGGCAATAGAATGTCCTGGCATTACTAAACCATTGTATTTAAGAGAATTGAAAGCGTAGAGTATAGCAGCTGCTGCTCCTTCCGTTGCCATTATTTTTACTTTAAGTTTTAAAACATTATCACACACTTCTTTTAATGGTTTTTTAGGGCGGTATATTTTCTTTTCAAAATACTCAGTAAGTACTGGTTCTAAAAAATTTTGAATACGTGGAGGATCTGGATAGAAACATCCTACGGTAGATATAAATAGATTATAAGCGTAGTCGTCTTTTTTAGTACCTTTATTTAAAAGTTTCATACCTTTAAAGATTCTTAGTAGTAAAGTTCTTTCTTCTTTTGTACCATAGATTTTTTTTCTAATTAATTTTTGCATTTTATCAAATAAACCCTTCTTTTGAGGCATGTATCCAAGATCAAAATATTCTGAATCTTCTAATCCTATGTCAAGACATATAGTATTAAGTATGCTTAATAGTCTTCTTGTTATTGTTTGATAAAAATTAGGATTACCTCTTCCCGCATTGAGTACTTCTTTTTTACTTTTACTAGCTTCTTTTAAAAGAACATTTTTAAATTCAAATGGAGATAGAAATTTATATTTTTCTCCTTGAGTAGGTTGTTTTGTAAAAATTTCGTAATATTTATCACATGGTTCTTTAAACACTTCAGTCATTATTTATTTTATTAAATATAAGAATTTCTTATATTTAATAAAATAATTAAAGAATTTTTATAAACTATTTAGATTTATCTAATCTTTTTTGGACATTTTTTGAGTAATAAAATATTTAATAATAGTGATTAATACCCATATACCAATACCAATTGCCCAAGCGGCAGTTTGTGGGAATTTATCACTACTAATTATAATTAAGTAATAAATTAGAGTTGCTATTATTGTGGTAGCTGATACTAACATATAACTTTTGGCATAATCTTTAGAGGGTTCTCTTTTCATAACAAAATTCATGGTTAAATATCCTATAGGTAATGCACCAATAATAGCTGCTAAAGTTGGGTTAACAAATTTACTGCTTAGTTTAATTCCCATAACAAGGAAACCACCTATTAGAAATGGCATCATTATATCTGTTGTAAAATTAATAGACATTTTATTATATAACTTATAAAAAATATTATTTCATCTATTATTATGTGTTTTTGAAAAGAACTAAATCACTTAGCTTTTTTATTATTTTTAAGAAAGAATAAGAATCAAGATAATTAATAAATGATCAATAAAATTAAAAATATTTGGAATAAATATGGTTTTGAGATTATTCTTCTATTTTGTGTACTTTTTATACTTATAGGAGGATTTATTAGAAAAATAACTAATACACAAGGTACGTGGAGTAAATCTAACTACGAATCTTATAATACTTATAAAGATTCTAGAAATTTTGTTCCTTTAGATGAAAAAAATGATAGTAAAGGAGAAATTGAAACCAGAAGAGTATTAGAAGCTATATTTAGAAAACCATTTAAAAAAGATAGACCTAACTTTTTATTAAATCCCGTAACAGGTGGTACAAATGCATTGGAATTAGATTGTTATAATGCTGAATTAAATATTGCTGCTGAGTATAATGGTGAACAACATTATAAATATATTCCATTCATGCATAAAAATAAAGAAGCTTTTTTGAATCAGAAATACCGTGATGATATGAAATACAGAATCTGTAAAGAAAAGGGTATTGATTTAATAATTATACCATATACTGTTAAAATAAATAATATTTATAGTTATATAACTGATCAATTAAGATATATGGGATATAAAATGTGAAAATACTTTAGAAAAATTATATATATAATAAATGAGTAATTCAAATTATATGTTACCTTTTTGTGTATACCATAAATACGATCGTTCTTCAAATAGTTTATATGGTTATTTAGGTAATTCTCAAAAAGATAAAAATGGAAAATTTAAATGTATACCTTATGATAATGATTGGGAATTAAAAGGAACATTCTACGCGATTGATCCTAAAATTAGACCTATACCACATAGGATGAATTTATATATGGTGGAAAGGAATGAAGGTTTTCCTTATAATTCTACTAAACTTGATATTGATTATGATTTTTACTTTACGCAAATGCAAAAAAACAAAGTTTATTTTTTAACCTATAGTAGTATAATTAAATTTACAGTACCTTTGTATTTTTTTAAAAATGGGATGAATTTACTTCCAAGTTTTACTAAACCAGATGCTAGTGATAAATTTTGGGATGAATGGACTGAATTAAAACCTTCTCCTCTTTATGTGATTACAGATAAATCAATAATTAATAAAAGTATAGATAATTTGGAATTTAAGTGTGTTAATGGTGCTTGTATTCCGTGGCCAGAAGAAATTGATGATATTTATATTGCTAATAAAAATGATAGTAAATTTGATTTTACCAGTTGTTTAATGTATTGTAATGTAATAAATAGTAATAGGGGTGTTAATTCAACTAATTTATTAAGTAATATTAGACATTCGGAAGAAAATAGTCCATTAATTAAAACTAGTAGTATTTCAAATACTAAACCTAGTCATAGTTTACTATATATATTGGTTATTATTATTGTAGTATTAGTAATTATAGGAATAGCAATAATATGTTTTTTCTTAAGTAGAAAAGGTTCTTCTAAAAAAATTTTCACAAACGAAATGATAAAATATATGTAATATTATTATTATTATAATAATAATATTTATTAACAATAAATGGATAATAAACTAATTAATAGTTATCATAATTGGTACTTAACATTAGTTAATATTGCAAATAGATGTATTTATCTATTAAGTAAGATACATAATAATAAAAAACCGGTAGTTGTTTTTGATATAGATAACACATTGTTAGATAAAAATAATAAAGTTATTGAACCAATTAGAGCTGTATATTATTATTGTATAATGATGGGTATTACAACAGCTATTATAACTAGTAGAAGTGGTAACTTTAAAAATATCGAAGTTACAAAAAAGCAACTAAAGGATGCTTTTATAGGAGATATTGGATTTTTGTACTTTCGCCGATCTTCAAGTACAGATCCATTTATTTCAAAAGAAAAAGCACGAATGAATATAGAAAAGAGAGGTTATAATATAGTGATGTCATTAGGAGACCAAGAATACGATGTATCGGGTAAATCCTGTGGTACACCAGTACAAATACCAAGATTAAACGATATAGATTTATCTTACGTTATAGTTTAAACCATTTTACTTATGTTTATTTCTGTGTTTTCTTTTTGCCTTAACCCAATTAGGTAATTCCGCATTCATAAGAGCTGCTGGTAGTTTTGTTTTACGCGGAGTTTTTTCATCAGAAGATGAATCAGATTCATCTTCTGTATCTGTTTCACTTTCACTTTGTGAACATAAATCTTCTGGATCAATGTCTTCGTCACTAATAAAATCTTCAATTAGCCCATAACCAATTAAATCAAATACTTTGCCCATAGCTCGATCATTATTTTTAATATCTTTCTTTTTTAGTTTAAAGTCAACTTTTTCAAGTTTTCCATCAAATTTTCTATGAAATGCATATGAATTTAATTCAAGTTTAGTCATCTGTTTAGCAGTCTTAGCATCTACTAGATGTTCTAAATCTAAATCAAATGTACTTAAATCGTCTAGGATATACCAATCTATTTGTTCTAATTGTTCTTGTAGATGTTTTAGCTCTTCCCAATTATTTTCACAGCGAATAAAGTAATACCAACTTTCACATTCTTTTCCATTTGTTTCCATGAGCACAGCATAGTCACCAGTCATTATGTGACTAGGTTCGTCAGATTTGTTTTTTGTAACTTCTTGATTTTTATCAGATTTGTTTTCTGTAACTTCTTGATTTTTATCATTTAAATCAGAAGAATCTTTCTCTTTTTCTTGTTTAAGTAAAAGATCATTTGAAGAGGGAGATTTAGACGTCATTTTCTTGTATAAAAATCTATTTTTAAGTCATTATTAATTATTTTTATTCCAAATTTTTATTTGATTCATGTAACAAGATATAATATGATTATTCATATAAGAAAATCTATTATCGGTAAATGAATATTCTTTCCCACAATGTTCATATAAAAATGGGTTCATTTAGATTGAACTTTCAATAATTTTAATTTCTTCTTCTGTTATCTCAAAATATTTATAAACTTCATCATTATTCCATTTTTTATTTAATGGAACTATTGATATCCATTTACAAGTATTTTCAGAAATATCTTGAGATATTTTTCTAACAGATAATAAGTAATTAACATATTTAGTCTCCATATATAAGATAAAGAGAGTGCTTCATCATAACTTTTCACATGAAATGATATATAACTATCTGTATAAATTTCATTTGGTTTTGGATATATTTTTATATCCAAAACCACTATATGCTCCAAAAGCCGCTCTTGAAGTTATTACTTTCCATGAATTATTTAAATTATTATAATTATCAATGAATTTATATCTATTTTTAGATTTCAAATATGAAACATAACATTTTAATTCTCCTTTATCTTTTAATCTTTTATCATTTGTTCTAACTTTAAAATATCCTGATGATTTATATAATGTTTTTAAAGAATCATAATTAATGATTTTATCAATAATATTATGATGTTTTGGATTAATAATCATATCATATTTTGTTAAGTCATATATATTTCCATTAAATAAACAATTACCATTATATTCACTATCTTTTAGAAAGTAATTGACACCTCCTTTGATTTCAACATTATTTCCAAACCATTTTTTTCATCATCTTCATGACATATTAATTTTATATCTTTTCTTTCTTTCATTTTTTTCTAAAACCATCCAATCCTTTTCCACCTATAAACCATCTTGACGGAATAACGTATAATAAATATCTACACTTATCAATATATTTCTCAGTAAATATATTATCTAAATTAAATTTTAGCAAAAGTCGGCGTTTTAAATGTTCAAAGGTGTAAAATGAAAAACAATAAAATATTAGTTAGCTGCTTCGCAAAGGCTTTCCCCATCTTCATCAATTTCCTCATCTTCTTCTAAAAATTCTTCAATTATATCATCATCTACTTCTTCTTCAAAATCCTCTTTATCTTCGACATCATCCAAATCATCCAAATCATCCAAATCACCCAAATCACCAACTTCAACTTCAACCTCAACCTCAACCTCATTTTTATCTAATTCTTCGTTTAAATGAGGGTTTTCATGTCCTAGGCAGATAGAACTAATAAATTTGATATCAATAGGCATTAGTTTTACTCTTCCTGCATGAATAGCAGCAAAGTTAGCTTTTTTGAGTATTTCTATTAATTTTTGCTCTAAGAAATATTGAGTAATGGTAAAAACATCTTTGCTAATTTTTATTGGGATATCAGTTTGGTTTTCTTGATTGATAGTTTCACGTAAAATTTTTTCAAAAGGATATTTTGCAAATGTTAATGAATTACTTAATTTTTGATACTTTTTAATTTCACGTATTGACACTGTACCAGGTCTGAAACGATGTTTCTTTTTCTCATTACTGTCAGCATCATCACTTTTCTTAGATTTTTTCTTTTTGTTTTTCTTCTTTAAGAGAGAAGGGTGTATATATGGTTGCACTCCACCTCCTAAAAAGCAAATATTCATCTCTTTAAAAAAATGATTAATATTTTTATTACTCCTTATTGAAAGTTCTAAATCTCTAATTGTAAGTCGCACTCTTTTATTTTCTACAGCTTGGGAAACCGCATTTTCTAATATTAGAGTGGTTAGAAACTCTAAAGAACCCGCAAGAAATACAGGAGCGTGAGAAGTTACCATGGTTTTTGAATACCCAAAATTACGTAAAAATTTTTCTGATTGAGAAGGAGGAAAAATTATACAAGCCTTTGCTTGTCTACTTACTCCTTTAGATATTTCTTTATTTTTAAAATTACTAATTGCCATATCACCTTGCTCAGTGATGGAATAAGCTAAATCTGTTGGGAACAAAACTTTAATAGCATTTTTAATTTCTTTTTCAGAAATAGTTTTCTTTTTTGAAATTTCAGTTAGTAAAAAAACTTTATCACAAATAATTTTTGAAATAGAGCATATTACACTGTTTAATTGTTGTTTAGAATTAGCAGTAATACCATTGGATGGTGCAATACTTTTTAGAATTTTTGAAATATAGGTCTCAAAAACTCGCGATCTCTTTTTTTTGTTCACTCTTATGGTAGTAGTATCCATTTATTGTTCTTTAGGCTTCCTTTTAAGCCATATAATAGTGAATTTATTAAATAATATTATTTAAATATATATTTTTATGATGTTTATGTTTTAATTGTTCAAAAGTGTAAAACTATTTATCTTTTTAGAATTTACAATTACAACATTTATAACTTAAAGAAACCAGTAACTATCATAAAGTATAAAATGGAAAGCATAACTAGACCATCGATAACACGTTTAGCAAGAAAAGCTGGCATAAAAAGTATGTCAAATGATTGTTATGATTGTATTAGGGGTATAGCACAAGAAGAATTAGTTAATATCGTGAAAACTATGTTGGTAGTAAATTCAGAACATAATACAAAAACCATTATGCAAGATAATATTTATGATGCATTAAAACTAAAAGGTCATTTTGTAGCACAATCTCAAGAATTAAGTTCGTAATTATATAATATTATAAATTTATAGATTTATAATATAATTTTTAAAATGTCAAGCAAACAGAAAGTATCTCTTAAAAAATACGAATCATTAAAATCAAAGGCTGAATCATGGAGAGAAACTTCTCTCGAGTTAAGTAATGAAAAAATTCAACTAGAATCATCTATTGAAAACTTACAAGATGAATTATCATCGTTAAAAGAGCAGATGGTAGAACAAGAAGAAGAGGAAAAAGAACTACAACAAAAGTACAAACAATTAAGAAGAAAAAACAGAGAACTAAATATAACAATTGAGTCTCAAAAACAAACTATAAATTTTTATTCTCAAATTTTGTCTCAGAATATGCTTCTTAAAAATACTATTTAAACACATAAACTGATAATTTAAATAACTATGAGTTTTGCAACAGCAATGAAACAATATAAAAAAACTTGGAATGGAGCTCCTACTTTGTCTAATCCCGATCCTCAAAAAGTCTCATCCGGAAGAATTGCTTTATTTTACAGATCAGTTCGTGGTTTAAATGCACCTAGACTTTTCGAATGTTTAAAAAATTCAGCACAGGAAAGCGTTATTGATACTTTTTTATTGGTTTTCCATATCAGAGATTGCAGGGAAGGAAAGGGTGAAAGATCCTTAGGTAGATTAGCTTTCCGTTGGTTATTTGTAAACTATTCTGATGAATTTATGAAAGTATTTTCATTAATCCCTGAATATGGTAGATGGGATGATTTACTAGATTTATGGCCAGGTGTTTTAGATCTTACTCAAACACTAGATATAATTAATGCTAATTGGTATTGTAATTTACAAGAAAATGATTTAATAAAACTACAAAGCTTACAACATAACATTGTACAATTCTATGCAAATAAGTTGACGGAAGATATTAAATCCATGGATTTATGTAAAAATGTTTCTTTAGCTGCTAAATGGGCGCCAACAGAGAAAGATTCCATTGATTTTAAATTTAAAACTGTTAATCTTCTATGTAAAAATTTAAGAATTTCACCAAAGATATATAGAAAGTCTATAACTACTCCTCTTCGAGAATATTTAAGAGTTGTTGAGAAATTTATGTGTACTAATAAATGGGATAGTATAGATTTTAATAAAGTTCCATCATGTGCAATGAAAAGATTGAAAAATGCGTTTGAAAAACATTCTAAGCAATCATTTGAGGAATGGAAATATAAACTATATAAGGGAGAAGCTAAGGTAAATGCAACTCAGCTTTTTCCATACGAAATTGTTAAAGAAATAAGATCGGGAAAATACGATTCTGTTTCCGAAGAGCAATGGAAAGTTCTGGAACAAAAAACATCTAATCTAGGTTTTTTAGAAAATGGTGTTTGTGTAACAGATGTAAGTGGTAGTATGAATTATGGAAACAGTACAGTTAAGCCTATAGATGTTGCTATTTCTTTGTCTTTAATAATAGCAAATGCTAACAAAGGTGCATTTCATAATAACGTTATTTCTTTCCACGAAACTCCTACCTTCTTTGTTATTAAAGAAGGTACTATTGAAAGCAAAGTTAAGCAGATTTTATCCGCTCCGTGGGGAATGACAACTAACTTAATGGATGTATTTAATATGATTTTAAATGTGGCCGAACAGAATAATCTCTCACAAGAAGAAATGCCAAAGAACATCTTTATTTTTTCAGATATGCAATTTAATAATACTTCTACTGGAAAAACTAATTATCAAGAAATTGAAAAGAAATATCAGAAGTCAAATTATAAAAGACCCAATATTATCTTTTGGAATGTAAACGGAACAAGTACTGATTATCCTGTTTCAACTGATTGTAATGGTACATGTTTAATATCTGGTTTTTCATCAAATTTAGTAAAGGCTATACTAGAGGGAAAATCTATTAATGTAAACGATATAATGAGAAGGACAATTGATGATGAAAGGTACAAACCAGTATATGATTCATTGAAATAATTATTTATCTTATTCATAATAATAATGAATAAGATAATTAGGCTACAAATTCTGCTGCTAATAGTTTTAAATTTGTATTATCCGATTTTAAATTAAGTGTTATTGCACTATTATCTATTAGTTTGTCATCAGAAATAGAAATAATATGTACTTTATTATGTTCAATTAAATCGTATTTGTTCTCATGTAATACTTCATCTATTCTCATATCTCTTATTAATACATTTACACTTGATCCTAACCCAGAAATAATTAAATTTATATTAATATTAGTTTTACAGATATAGGGTACAATGCAAAAAGTTTTATATGAACCTTCTACTTTTGATTGTTCATTATCAAAAGAGTTCCATAACATCGATTTTTTAATATCACCTTTTTCACCTTGTATACCTTGTTCACCTTGTACACCTTGTATACCTTGTTCACCTTGTACACCTTGTTCACCCTGGATTCCTTGTTCACCTTGTATACCTTGTTCACCTTGTATACCTTGTTCACCTTTAGTACATTGCTCCCGTTGCTCCTTTAGTCGCTCCCACTGTGCGTGTGTTTCTAGTAAAGTTAAATCATCATTTACTACTCGATTTTTATCATCTAAATTTTCTTTATTAATGTAAGTATATTCATTAAATTCTGCTTTAGAGTCATTTTCTGTAGGTAGATCAACAGATTTATTACTATTGATTTCTGGTTTACCTCTATCTAAAAAATTTGTTTCAGAAATATCTTTATGTGCTTGATTGGTTGGCAATTCATCATTATTTGATACTAAATTACTTGTATCTTCTATGGAAATTTGATGATTACCTTTATTTCGGTGAGGAATATTCATTCGGAAAGACATTTTTATCTAAAAAGAAATTTAGTTTTAGATTGTTTTTTTAAATGCTAGTTTAAAACGGTAACAAAGATATTTTAAAAATGTTACAAACTATAATAAATGATAAGCAATTTTTAATACACGTTGCTAGTGAAATTGTAGTGATATGTGGATTAAGTTACTTTTTTAATCAAAAAACTAAAAATTGCATGACACATATAGCAAATTTATCCTCCCGTTTAGAGGAGCAAGAAGAAATTATACAGCAACATGAATTAGTAATTAAACAATTAGTTGAAAGTATTAATAAATTAAGCCAACAACTAGAATATGTTTCTCAACAAAAATTACCAAAAAGTTTACCACCTAAACCATCCACAAATAAAATGCCAAAAAATATACCAATTAAAAATAGAGTTAAACATAAAAAACCAGTTTTAGTTGAAGAGGAACCTCCTAAAGATACAAAGTCGATATCTTTTGAAAAAGAAATAGAAGAGAGATTTGTAGAACTAGATTCTGATTCGGACTCAGACTCAGATAATAGTATTCTCGATCTAGACGAGGAAATATCAGAAGAGCTAAAGGATTTAGATTATGTTGAAGAAATAGATTTAAAAAAACAACAATAAATAAACAAAAACTAATCAGTGATAATATATGTTATCCGATTTATTCAACGAAGAATATATCTCCACCTCAAATGATGAGCGTGAATCCCATAGCAAACTTATTGAATCTTTTGAAAAATGTAAACTTCTCACACCAGGTAATGTTTGCGGTAGGAACTATAGAAATAAGAGACCCATCGTACGACCAAACTATATTCCCTTTCCCGCCCCTACAAGAAGTTCAAGAGAAGAATGGAGTTTTACCTATTACATTCAAATAGAAGAGCTATATAAAATTTTTATTGATATTATAAACAAGAAATTCCCTAAGAATAAAATAAAATGGTATAAAGATTCTATTAAATATGGATTTGAAACTTTGATTTATCATTGTTCATCTAAATATATAGATAAGCTGGTCTAAAGTTTAAAATATATAATAAATAAATGGGTAAAGCAAGTAGAGAATTAAATTTAGCTAGAGAAGCTATGTATAAACAAGAAACAAAGAATGATGAAAATAATACTGAAGATTATATAAAACCCACTAATAATTTATTTGAAGAGAATGTTGCTTACCATGTACAACAAGCAATGATTAAGTATACAAGTGATAATAGCTATGCATTATGTGAATATTTAGATTTGGATAACCTTATTAATTTTATATATTGGTGTAAAACAAGATAAAAATATAACTAATATTGTTAGTTATATTTTATTTAATATATTTATCCTAATAGTCCTAAACAATCTAAAACTTCTCTTCTTGAACCAGATAATTTATCAAGAACAGCACTGTCACCGCTCTGAATGGCAGCTAAAATTTGTTCTATATCAGCTTCAGAAGCCGTGTCTGCATCTGTGTGTACAGAAACTGCTGGTGAGGGTTGGGGTGGAACCCAAGCTGTTGGTGATACAACGGGATCACTAACAGGCTCAGATACTGGTTTTTGTGATGGTGGAACAAAAGGTGCTGGCTCAACTACAGGTGGAACAAAAGGTGCTGGTTGTACTACAGGTTCTGTAGGTTGAATTACAGGAGAAGGAATATCTCCTACAGGAGTTGATAATGACGAAGTACGTAATAATTCTAAAACTTCGGCTAAATTCCTGTGAGTTAATCTACACTTATTACCAACATCTTCTTCTCTTTGATGAATATCAGCCATTTCTGCTTTAGTAATAAGTTGTCTAAGTATTGGTTGAGTAATTTTCTTATCACCTTTTAAAATACCAATACAATCAAGATTTATCAACTCTATCAACTCTTCAACAGACTCATCTAATAAACAATTTAGGTTAGCAAGATACTGTCTTATAACCATTTCTTGTTTACCAGATAATTGATCTCCAATCACTCCAACTGAATCAGCAGGGGCTACGGTTGGAGCAACAGGTGGGACTACTGTAGGAGCTGGTGGAAATAAAGTAGGAGCTGGTTGGACTACTGTAGGAGATGGTGGAAATACAGTAGGAGCTGGTGGAAATACAGTAGGAGCTGGTTGGACTACTGTAGGAGCTGGTGGAAATAAAGTAGGAGCTGGTTGGACTACTGTAGGAGCTGGTTGGACTACTGTAGGAGATGGTGGAAATACAGTAGGAGATGGTGGAAATACAGTAGGAGATGGTGGAAATACAGTAGGTTGGGGTGCTGGTGGGGCTACGGTAGGAGCAGCAGTAGGTTGGGAGGATGGAATAGTAAATGGTTTATCGCTAAATGGAATGTTTTGTTGTTTTAATTTACTTTTTAGGGAATTTAATGCTGATACTGTTCCAATAACTTTTTGATTTCCATTAATATACAATTCTTTATTCTTAAAATACTCATTTGTATATTTCTCGGTAACACAATAATTATTATTTGCATCACACACAAAATTTCCCGGACAACTTAAGTCTGGCTGACTACATGGAACTTGACCTGTTTCATCCAATGCACAAAGTAAATCCGCTTTTTGAATATTAGTTTTTCCCGTTCCTTGTGATGGAATTTGACGTCTTTGTAATTCAGTTTTTAATTGACTTGCCTTCAGTCCAGAGTAGATTGCTCTGTTTGGACAATCATCTCCTGTTGTTGGGATAGCAGTTGGAGCAGAAGGGTGAGAGTGACTTGACCTAGGTAAGGATGTAGGCATTGTACCACCACCCTTTTGTAATTTTGCCACTAATTTGTCCATTGCCGCTTTAGTACCAATAACTCTTTTACCATTGATAATGGCTTGTGTATAACCAGGTTTAGTAACTACTACTTTACCACTATGATCTCTCACTTTAGTCTCCCCAAATTTATCTGCGTATTCAGTACTAACACAATTTGATGGTCCTTTAACTTTTATGTCACATACATACCCATCTCCACATTCTGTATGTGGTGGGTCGCATGGAATAAATCCTCCAGAGTTATCTAATGATTTTAAAAGAGCCTTCTTTTGAGCATCGCTCCTACCATAACCACTAGTAACTCCACGTCTATCCAATTCTGCAGTTAAATCATCTCTTCTTAATCCATCATAAGGAGAACCTGAAACTCCCGCAGCAGACACATGGGGGGCAAAAGTTGGGATAGAGGTGGGGCCTGCACTTGGAACATGTGGAGCTGCAGTTGGGACTGTGGGTTGACTTGGTATACTACCTCCAGATTGGAGATGAGCTGCTATTGCATCACAAATGATTTTACGATTACTTTTTAACACATTTCTATCTGTAATACCTAAAGATTTCGCTAAATTAACAACATCATTTCTGCTTTGCCTATCACAACCCGCTCCACCTTGCTTTTTAACTGTTGAAGCTACAGCGGTAGAAACTATTCCTAAATTTTCTAGAATTTGACTAAGAGTTGTTTTATCAACATTTTTAAGAATTAAATCAGCGAGATTACTTTTATTCCAACTTGTACGACAAGGAAGACCAAAGTGTTTACATATTTCGAACATTTCAGCTCTGCTGGCTTTTAATAAGTCTATTGATGACATTTTATTATAAGGATAATTTATTTTATTATTTTTTAATTTTTTTTAGATTTCATATATTTTAGATTTAGAATAGTCAACTACTTTGTCTTTCTTTTTACCTTTTTGATTGCTAACAATATTGCAATTATTTATAACTAAATTAAAATTTTTATGAGTATGTCCACAAATCCATGTTTTAATTATATCGTTTTCTAATAAATATTCTAAATTAGAAGCATAAAGATGAGGAAATTTTTTACATTTTTTGTTTTCTTCTAAAACTTTTAGAGTAGGAGTATGATGAGTAACAACAACTAATTTTAAGTTGTTTACTTTACAATATTCCTTTATTTTTTTTATATATGTTAAATCATTATTATGCATTTTTTTATACTTTTCTAAAGTAATATTATGTATTCTAACAATATATTTATTAAATGTATTATTAGGATTTGTCCAAAGAGTAGCACCGCATATACAATATTTTCCTATTACTATACTATTTCTATTTAATACATATAAATTACTAATAGATTTATTTAATTGTTCTAGTCTCTAAAATTTTATAACTTAATGGTTTATAACTAGGAATTGTGTACCATTCATGATTCCCCGGAATATAAATTACTAATTTGTAATATTTACAAATTGATTCTAAAAAGGTAGATAACTGTTTTATTTTATAAAGAGACCCTATATCTCCAGCCAAAATTAAAATATTATAACTGGGATTAACAAAATCTAATGGATTTACATCTTCTTCACTTGCTTCAATATGTAAATCAGAAATATATTGAAATTTCAACATTATTTTAGTTTATTTGAGTCTTTTTTAAATAAAAATTAATCATCTAAATTGGGTATATCTTGTAAATCAATATTTGGTCCTTTCATCTTTCTTTTCTTTTGCTGATTATTAGAATTAGGTATATTTGTAGAACTAGAACCAGTCATATTATTCATCATGCCCATTAAATTAGCACCTGTCTTTTTCATTATCATTTTAGATATTAAGAAGAAAGCAGCATTCATAATAATCATAAATAATAATCTTAATTCTACTGGCCAATTGCTTCCAGAAGGCACATAACTCTTTTCTCCCAACTCAATCAGTAGTTTTTCATAAGAATTCATAGAGACTATTTGCTGTTGTGTAAAACCTTGCATGTCAAAACCCAAAAAATTACCAAATATAAATTCTGCTCCCATAAATCCATAAATTAAATATGTTTTATAATTTTCAACAGAAGAGTCTAAAGACAATCTTCTAACAGTGTCATCATAAGATTGTTGTAAAGTTCCAAGATCAGTATGAATACTAAATTCCGGAATAGTGGCTTGCGGGTATGATTTTTTCAAAAGATCAAACTTAAATATTAGTTCTCTTTTCATATCATCTTCTTGCTGTTCAGAAAAATTATTCTGATTTAAATCTCTAAACTCTTTTTTAGGAACAAAACCTCCTTTCCTCTCTAGTTCAGCTAAAGTTGGAGCATCTCCATGAGCAGAAGGATTAACTACAGAATGTCCATTAAAATCTCTATGTCTACTATATTTATCTGATTTTACAGATCTAGATTTTACAGATCTACTTGGTGAACTATCTGAACTACTATCATCAAGTAATTCTTTAAGTCTAACTGATAAATCATCAGAATTATCACTAGAATAATTATCATTTTCCTTTTTATTTTCTGGAGGAGCTATTTCAGGTGATTCTTTTTTCTCTTCTATAGAAAGTTCACTAAATGAAGATGCTGGGGAATAATTTTGTTTTTTGGGTTTGATATCTAAATCGTCGAAATCAGAATCACTATCATCAGATAATATAGAATCCAACTTTTTATCTAAATTATTTTCAAAATCTTTTTCAATTATTTCAGTCCTAGAAATTGATTTATCTTTATCTTCTTTAATTTCACTAGGTAAATATTCTGTATTTATCAAATCTTGTTTTATCTTTGTTTTATTTTCAATTAATTCTAAATATAATCTAGGCATACGAGGAAAAACCTGTGGTTTACTGATAGATTTTACCTTAAGAGGGACTCGAATTAAATTCACAGTATTATTTTTTATAGGCATTTTAAATTGATGTACGACTACTTTAAATACAATTACTTTATTATCATTATGCTTTTTTTCTCCTATTAAAACCTAATAAATATAGGAGAAAGGTAATATAATAAAAATAAAAATGAATTAACAACAAAAATCATTCTATAAAAATTTAAAATGGGAATCAAATCTTCTTTTAATACATTTTTACGTGAAAAATGTCCTGAAATATTTGGAGAAATTCATATATCTGAGTATGCATATTCCAAAATAGCAATCGATATATCACTCTATCTAAATAAATATAAAGCCACAGGTGGAGATGAGTATTGGAAAAAATACTTTATAAAATTAATTTCTTCATTACGTAGAAACCAAATACATTGCGTATTTATTTTTGATGGTAAATCTCCTCCAGAAAAAGAAGCAGAAAGGTTAAAAAGAAAACAAGAAAGAGCAAAATTAGAAAAAAATGTTTTTGAGCTTGAAAGTAGTCTAGAAGAATATTATAAAACAGGTATAATCAACGAATCTTTAGTTAAACTATATAATAGTAGGAAATCGAAACCATCACTTTTAAGTAATAATTTTGATATTAATTGGGTTGAAGAAAAAATTAAACAGAAAAGATCACAACTATATCAAATATACCCTGAAGACTATGAAAGTATTAAAGAACTCTTTAATATATTAGACATACCTTATTATACTGCTCCATTGGAAGCTGAAAAAATGTGTGCAAAACTAAATATAGATGGCTTGGTAGACGCTGTCTTATCTGAAGACACTGATGTTATGGCTTATAGTACACCACATTTTTTAAGTAAAATTGACACTAATAATGATACTTGTATTAGAATCAAAAAAGAATGTTTATTAAAAAGTTTAGATTTTAACGAAGAAGAATTTTTAGATTTTTGTATTATGTGTGGCACAGATTATAATAATAACATTCCTAAAATTGGTAGTAAAACATCTTTCAAACATATAACAAAATTTAGAAATATAGAAAATTTTAATGAAAAAACTAATACAGATGTTACTATTCTAAACCATAACAGAGTTCGCGAACTATTTATCGAATTTGAAGATTATCATATTTCGAACATTCCTTACTGTGGACACCCTGATTTTGATAAATTAAAAGAATACGCAGAGAAAAACCATATTTGTGATGATGCAGAAGGTAAATTCAGTGAAGAAAAGTTTGAAAAACTTAAAAAAGATTTTAAACTTAATATTTTAGTATTTGAAGATGAAGAATAACTTAAAAAAAATAATACTCTTTTGTAATAAATGTCATATTACAAAAGTAGTGATTTTATAAATAGATGTAAACAAACAGAATCTATTAATATTCAAAAAGAAAATTTTTACCCTACCACTTCCCTTTTAGAAAACTTCAAATTTGAGGAACCTAAAATTGTATATAGCGCACCAACCATTCCTAAAAAGTCAAAACTCAATATAGAATGGGATAATAAAGATTACATGAATCCTAAGGACCCTGAAGTTTGGGGACCTTCTTTTTGGTTTACATTACATAATGGAGCTATTAGTTACCCCTTACATGCTAACAATGTATGTAAACAAAGAATGAAACAGTTTATTTATGGTATGGAGGTAATGATACCTTGCGAAAAATGTTCTGATCATGCTACTTCTTTTATACAAAAACATCAGCACAATTTAGATGATATAGTAAGTTCAAGAGATAAATTATTTAATTTCTTTGTAGATTTTCACAATGAAGTAAATGTCAGGTATAATAAACCTATAATGTCATATGAAGAAGCGTATAAACTATATTCATGTAATGTATCAGTTAAATCAATGCAATATAATTGATTTATAAAATTTAAAAAATAAAATTAAAATGGATTTTGAAACTATAGAATTATTTAAAAAAATGTCATCTACAATTCCTAAAGAACTTAAAAATTCTCAAATACCAGCCTATAAAGCAATGATAAAAGGAAAAAATGTATTTTTAACTGGTTCAGCTGGTTCTGGTAAAACTTATTTAATCAAGCTTTTTGTTCAAAACTTTAAAAATTATATTAAAATAGGCGTAACGTCTACTACCGGTACATCTGCTTTACTCATAAATGGAACAACATTACATTCTTATTTAGGAATTGGGTTTGGAGATGCTGAAATAGAAATTTTATATAAAAAAATTATTAAATTTGGTTGGTTAGTAAAAAGATGGAAAGAATTGTATTGTTTGATTATTGATGAAATAAGTATGTTAAAACCAGAATTATTTGATAAACTAGAAGAATTAGCAAGAATAATAAGAGGTAATGATAAATATTTTGGTGGAATTCAATTAATAGTTTCAGGTGATTTTTGCCAATTACCTCCAATTGGTACCAGCTATTTTTGTTTTGAAGCTGAATCCTGGAAAAATTGTATAACCAATACTATTTATCTTAATAAAATTTTCAGACAATGTGATGATAAATTTCAAAATATATTAACTAAATTAAGATTAGGAATAGTAGATAAAGAAGTAAAAGATACTTTAAATGGGTGTATCAATAAAAAGTTAGAAAATGATTTTGGTATTAAGCCTACAATGTTGTTTTCACTTAATAAACAAGTAAATGAATTAAATGAAAAAGAATTAGATTTATTATCTGCAAGTGATTGTGATTTTTATGAATATACCATGGAATTAGTAGTTATTAAAGTAACTGATTCACCATCAGCTATTAAACAAAAATTTCTTAAAAATACTATCTTTAATGAAGAAATACAATTATGCGTTGGAGCACAGGTGATGTTATTAATAAATTTAGATTTAGGAAGTGGTCTAGCGAACGGAAGTAGAGGTGTAATTATAGATTTCATTGATTATTTCCCAGTAGTTAAATTTTTAAATGGTCAACAAAGAATTATAGATTATCATATTTGGGAAATAGAAGAAAATGGTAAGCCAATCCTACGTATTAAACAAATCCCACTTAAAATAGCATTTGCAGTATCTATCCATAAAGTTCAAGGAAGCACATTAGAATATGTAGAAATAGATTTGTCTAATATTTTTGAATTTGGACAAGCATACGTCGCTTTGTCACGTGTAAAAAGTTTAGATGGTTTGAGTATTATAGGGATTGATTATAATCTCATTAAAGCACATCCTAAGGCTATTGAATATTATTCTAATATTAAAATTGAGTAAATATTATTTTTTTATTACATTTAGATAAATGAAAGTACCAGAACGACCAAGTGAACTTTACATACAAGAATATAAAGTAAATGATGATATTACTAAGAAAGAAAAAAGGCTTTAAATGTTGGTTTTGTAATGAAGTTGCTAATTCTGTAATAGGTATATGTGATGATTGTAAACCATATAGATTACCTAATGTTAAATAAATATAAATTGTAATTACATTTTAAAAAATGTAATTAGAAAGTTTTTTGTTTTATGATAAATGAGTTATCATAATAGAACGACGCAAATATCTTCTTTACCTGAATTAGATGATATTGAATCACGCCACCATGGTCAAGTACAACATCCTAACCAACCAAATGTGGAAAAATATATAAGAAACCATCATCAAACTTCTCCGTATTCTGGAATGACTCCAGTTCATAATCAGCAACAATATCCAAATTACCAGCAACAACCAAATCAACAGCTACACCCAAATCATCAAAATAATAATAAAGAACAAAATAATGAACAAATGATTTTTATGGAAGAATATGAGGCACCTAAAAAAGATGATAATGAATCAATAGATAATAAATATAAAATGCCTAACTCACCAAGCTGTTTAGAAGTAGCTGAGCATATAGCTAATTGCCCTATTTGTTCAAAATTCTATAATAGTGATAAAACTCCTTACATAATAGCTATCGTTATATTATTAATTGTTTGTATACTATTAATTAAAAAAGTATTAGATTGTTAAATACTTAAAGCTATTTACTTTTTATATAAAATGGAAAATGAAAAAAAGGACAATCACGAACTAGATAATACTTATTATGACACATTAGTTTTATCTGGGGGTTCTAACAAAACTATATTAACTCTAGGAGCATTACAATGCGCGGTAGATAATTATATTTTAGAGCATATAAAAATTTATGTTGGTACATCCTCTGGAGCCATTATTTCTTATATGCTCTGTATAGGATATACGCCTATAGAACTATTAGTATATTTATGTACAAATCAAATTTTTGAGGCATTACAAAATTATAGTTTAGTTAATTTGGCACATAATAAAGGAGCATGCTCCTTTAATCCATTACAAGAACATTTAGAAAAAATAACAATAGAAAAAATAGGTTATTTACCAACCTTAAATGATATAAAAGAAAAATATGATAAAACACTAGTGTGTGTTACTTACAATTATACAGAACAAATGACTGAATATTTATCATGGGAAAATTATCCTCATTTACCATGCATTACCGCTTTAAAAATGTCAGCAAATTTACCTTTAGTATTTGAAAAATTTAGATATGGAGATAGTTTCTATATTGATGGTGCTGTTTCAGATAATTTCCCTATAAGATATGCTAATGAAATAGGTAAAAAAGTAATAGGAATCTATTTGAACGGTATACAAAAAGAAACTCAAGATACAAATGAATCAGTTCTGGATTACTTTTATAATTTACTTCTTATTCCCATAATTATAGGTACTAATGGACAAATAGAGAGTGTTTCATCTAAAACAAATGTTGTAACTATAAATCATGAATTTGAATTTAAATTTTTTAATTTCAACATAAATACCCAAACTAAACTTGAAATGTTTTCAGTTGGGTATACAGAAATGAAAAATAAAATATTTGATAAATAAATTAAATCGTAATATATGATTATTATCATATATTACATTATATAAAAAATACATCTTCAACTGATGTTTCATTATTATTAATAATACGTTCATAAACTTGAAGTAAGTATGGATCTTTTTGTTTTAAAACAATAGAATTTAAAATATCCTTAAAATCAATACTTTCTAAATTTTTATTATCTTTATTTATAAGTTCTGATGATTTATCTTTTTTGGGTTTGAATACAATTTTAATATTTTCAGATATTAAATCTTTATACTTTTTACTTTTCTTGAAAGCTTTAAATTCCTCATGATCACCTGATAATGTTATTTTGATTTTATCTTTAGTTTTTTCTGGTTCATAACTTTCTATTTCTTTTACACCTAAATATAATAATTTTTTACGTGGCAAGTTTAAATTAATTTCATCCACATTGTAATTTACATTATCAACAAAACTTAAATAAGCTACTATATTTTTTTCACTTTCACCAAATGCTATTTGTAATGATGAGCCTGGATAAAAAATATTGGATTGAGGTCTCTGTTTAGAATGAATATGACCAGAAATTACATCAGGAAAATCAAGATCCCATTTATCTCCCTCAATTGATGTGATTGCTCCCATTTTACAACCTAAAAATTCTTGATGAGCAAATATAATTGAACTAGTTTCCCAATCTTCACCTGAATCATTTAAACACTCCTGGAATCTTCCAACAGGTACATAAGGCACAAAAGTAAAGTTTTTATCATCAATATTCTTAAATAAAACGTTATCAACTATAAAAATATTACTCCATTCTTTTAATCCATTCATCCAATGATTATTTGTAAGATACTGTTGGTTGGAGCAGTAATCATGATTACCTACTAAGACGTATGTAGGAGAAATTAATCTCAACATATCTAATAATTCATATGATTTATTTAAAGCCATTGTATGAAGTCTTTCATGATCATGTAAGACATCTCCAGCAACTACAATAAAGGTAGGTTTCTTTTCCAAAGCTAACACTTTAAGTCTTTCTATAAGCAAATTTACCTCAGGAATATTATTAACTTGAATATGTGGATCCCCAATAAACAATATTTCAGTATTCATTATACTTTATTTATAACTTATTAGAAAGTTATAAATATCAATTTTTTTTTAATTACTAAAATTTAAATAACAACATTCTCCATTTGCTCTAAAGTAGCTGTAGGTACAATAACTGGAGATGGAACTGGTTGATTTTTAATTAAAGGACTTTTCAAATTGAATGAATTAGACCTATTTCTAGTTTGAATAGTATTTTGAATTTCATTTTTCTTCTTGTTTTCTTCATTAAAGCGACGAATCATTTTATTCAAATCATTAGCAGATTGTTGATTAAGCACTTCTACAACTTTTTCTAGTTTCACCTTATTATTTTTATGGTCTTCTTCGTGCCAACTATGACATGCTTTGTCTACCCTGTACTCTTCAGTTGGTAATTGAGACCATTTATTCCTAATATGACGAGTTACATAAGATGCGTGAATCATCTTAGCAATTGAGTACAACATGTTTTCATAATTATCAAATGTTTCCTTCATGTGAGGGTAAAGATGTAAAAGCATATCCACATATTCTTGATTCATCCTAACTTGTAAATACCTAAATTTAATACTTGGTTCATTACCACGGGCTTTAAACAAGTGTTGATAATCCTTATGTAGAATCTTATATTGTTTATTATCAGGAGCAAAAATAATCAACCCTTGAAGATCACGAATATCAATATTATTTATATAATCATGAGCTTCTCTCATATTGAGAAAACCATGTTTACGAGGATAGTCAATATTAATATCTTCGGTTAGTACCAATTTTCCTTCCACAAATGTACCAACATGGTATAAATGTGGTTCTTGAGGTGCCTGGCAAACAATACGATTGTCTTCAGTGTTAAGAACCAAAAACATATATTGTTTTTCCGTATCTAAAGTTGATTGAAAACGCGCTAAAATACTTTCTCCTTCTTCAGGAAGAGATTTTTGAAATTTCTCGTTCGTTTTGAATTCATTTTCCAGAGATCTAACAAAAACATCACCAAATGATTCTTTGGAAGCCCATTTACTTTTAAATGCATTAAGTTTACGATGAGTAGATGTATACCACTTTCCTTCAAAATTAAACATACGAATTAATGCTCCTTCGTGAGCATCATAAAAGGAACAATTTTCAAAAATCGGAGAAATATTTCTTTCAATCTCCTCATCATCATGGTGATTATATTCAATCGTATATGGAAAAGCTCTCATAACAATCTTTTGTTCATGAAAAACTACACCACGACATTGCCTAAGTAAACTACTATCATCTGGACCACATTTAACATAACAATATAATTCTAGTCCCGATTCCTCATCGGTATCAGTAATACGTACACGATTACCCAAACTTTCTACTTTATTCCTAGTGAAGGTATTACCTGTAATTGTAGTTTGTTTAGTGTCGACAGATTCCGTATCAAGCTCTTCTGCTGTGGATTTCTGTGGTTCTGTAATGGATGTCATTATAAGTTTTATATTTATATTTTTATTCTTAAATACCTTTTCAAATTTATTTTAAGGTTTTATTCCACTTATTCTAAAATGACAGTTGTTGAAACAATTAAGAACTATTTTTCCAAAGTCTGCCAATGGTTATCATATCTGATATATCCGTCTCCAGAACGAGAGGAATTTGATATTCCGTACACTTTGTTAGAAGATGATGAAGAGAATCGAAATTCTCTTTCCATATATGACCTTGACCCAAACAAGCATGAACATCCCTCTTCGCCCCAAGAGGTACCCCCGCATCATTTAAATGAATCAAATGAAGATTTTCTAAACCAATCTCAGAATCAAATTCTTCAAATAAACGGTCAATCTCCTCAACCAAACTCAAATTATATTCACCTTGACCCCACAAATGAGCTGTGTCAATACAAACCTTTACATTTGCCACTTTTTTCTCTTCTATGTTATTCAAAACCAATGCAAGCTCAGAAATCGTCCGGCAAAGTTTGTTACCCTCCCCGGCGCAATTTTCTAAAAGTAAATAAGAATCAGAATTAGGGAAGTTTATTTTATTAATAGTTTCTGATACTTTCCAATGACCTAGCTCCCTATTAACATTGGAACCTGGGTGAATAATTACCCCTGCTTTATTAGTACTAGTTTTAAACTTAGATACAATATCCAATTCGTATTCCAAAGCCCTAAGCATGCCCCTAACTTTATTATCTATAGTAACATCACCATTCCACACCAAACTTCCTTTAGTAGCTTTTCCAGCTAAATTAGCACAAAAAGGAAAATGACTAAAAAAATTTATTGGAAATTTATTCATCAAGTTTTTTGACAGTTCTATATCAGAATCCATTATTTTATCTCTCTTCCAAGCTGCTTTAGGATCACCCATAAAAAATTGAATTGTATACATACCATGCTTAACCCCCATCAATACTACATCAGATATTTTGCCATTATAAGGCAGATGAGAACCAACCTCCCATTGAGTTTCTAACATTAATGAAGTCATTTAAAAATTTATGATTGATAATAATTTTTTTTTCAATTTTTAAATAACAATGAATATGAAGATTTATAATTTTAAATAAATAAAATATGTTTACTAATAAACGATTAAGAGTAATGGATGAAAAAGATACCTCTTGTAAAAGACGTAAATCGCGTCTTAATTTAAAAGAAACGCCTCCAATAAACTCTTTAGAAGATTTAATAGAAATAGGAAGATCTATAAGGTATTACAAAAATATTAATACTATTATGTTATGGAGAATTACCCCCTATTTAGAAGAATTACAAAATCTTGTTGGGATGGAAAGTTTAAAAGAAACAGTTTTTGAACAAATATTATATTATGTACAAGGAATGCATAGAAGAAATTCTGATAATGAATACTTACATACAGTACTTGTCGGTCCTCCAGGAACTGGTAAAACAACTGTAGCCAAAATTTTCGCTAGAATATACCAAGGTCTTGAAGTATTATCAAAAAATGGACCTTTCAAGATTGCGCACCGTGAAGATTTCGTAGCAGGTTATTTAGGACAGACTTCTATTAAAACTCAAAAATTGTTAAACTCTTGTTTAGGTGGTATACTTTTTATAGATGAAGTTTATTCACTAGGTTCTGGACAAGATGATAAGGATTCTTTTTCAAAAGAAGCAATAGATACTATAGTCAGCTTTTTATCTGAACATACAGATGATTTTTGTTGTATCGTTGCTGGATATGAAAATGATATTAAAAAATGTTTTTTTAGTGTAAATGAGGGATTAGAAAGTAGATTTCAATGGACTCATAAAATTGATGAATATACTTCTTCTGATCTAGCAGAAATATTCATTAGAAAAATTTTAAAAATTAATTGGGATTTAGGAATTGATAAAGATCAAATTATGTCGATCATAGAGAAAAATAAATCATTTTTTTCTAATTCAGGTAGAGATATAGTAAATTTTATTACTAAATGTAAAATAGCTCACTCAAAAAGAGTTATTGGACTAGATAATATACATAAATTTATTCTTACATCAGAAGATTTAGAAAATGGAATCAAAGGGTTAATTAAAAATTCATCAAAAAAAGATGAAGTTATTGAAAAACAACCCGATTTTATGTATATGTGATTATAATATTATAGAAATATTGTATAATATTTTTATAAAAAAACTAATGTTGCTATATATCTATAATCTTTATCTTATTGGATTCATTTCGCATAAATTTTGTACCATTGTTGTATAAACTGTAATATTTTTATTAAAAAATTCATCTGTTAATACTTTAGCTATTAAATTTCCTATTACTTCAAAAGCCTCTTTTTGTAAACCTGCAAATAGAGAAAGATTCATTTTACCAAAAGATAAAAATATAGAATTTTTTATAGATACAATTAAAAACTGTTTTGAATTTTTAAAGTAGATACTTTTTGAAGTACTTTAAAAATTTTTAATTTTCAAATTCTAAACACTGAAATTTATCTCAACACACATCCAAAATGTGCGCAGAAAAACTTTTCCAAAAAAATAAATATTTCTTGATTAAGTTTAGTATGTTATCAGAAAAGTGATACTTCTTTTTTTTGGAGATTATATATTTACATATATATATTTCCTCTAAAACGTATATTTATATATTTACAAATATATAATCTTCTTTTTTCCTAATTATTTATATTTTCTTCTTGAATAGGAAAAAGATTTAAAACTAAAACAGTTGATAAATAAATGACAAATCGTTGTGAATATTGTAATAAAGAATATACTACGAAAGGAAATCTAGTAAAACATCAACGTACTGCTAAATATTGTCTTGAAATTCAAGAAAAAATACATGGAGAAAATTCTGATAAAATAGAACTTAGAACTTTTAATTGTGAATTTTGTACTAAAAAATTTTCACAAAAATCTCACTTATCAAGGCATCTTCCCTTATGTATAGAAAAGTATAAATTTGAAATAGAGAAATTAATGAAAAATAATACCGACAAAGATAATGAAATTGCTAAATTAAAATCTGAAAATGATGAGTTACGAGATGAATTAAAGACCATAGCCTACGAAACTGAGTTACGAATTCTTCGTGAACGTGACGAACGTTCAATGGCTACGGTAGAAGAAATAGCAAAGCAGCCAAAAATTCAGAACAACAATAATAAAATTTTGATAACAACACCTTTAGATTTATCTAAGGAAAGTATTCAGACAGCTATCCAATCAGCTTTCTCTCATGATCATCTTACATTAGGTCAAAAAGGAGTTGCCCAATTTGCTTACAATAATATTTTAAAGGATGAGAATGGCAAGCTTATGTATGTTTGTACGGATCCATCTCGTCAAATATTTCAATATAAATCTGGTGATGGGAAAATTCAAAAAGATGTCAGAGCTACAAAACTTACAAAAGCTATTTTAGATGGAGATATTAAACAAACTTCTCACAAAATAGCATGGGATAATATGAAAGACGGTGATAATGAAATATTTATGACTTACACTAATCATTATCAAGATATACAAGGTATGGAGCAAGATAATAGTGAATTTAGTAAAGAATTAAGTTGTTTAGCAATATAAATGTTTTAGTACACATTTATATTAAAATTTTGAATGAGATATTATTTATCTCCTGGACCTGGATCTTCTCCTTCTGCTCTTCTTCCTGCTTTTCCTGCATTTTTTAGATTTTTGATCTCTTACTTGTCCTTTTTTGCATGACTTACGACGGCACCTGCCAGTTGAGCGGCTTCTAAATTGGCTAGGTTTGCATGATTTGCGACGAGAACGGCTTTTCCTGTCAGATCTCCTACGGCTGGATTTTTTAGCAGGGGATCTCCTAGGTCTGAGACTTTTCCTGCATTCTTTGGTAGCTTTATCCCTAACTTGGCCTTTTCTACAAGGAGAACGTTTACAATGACGGGGTTTCTTTCTACTTCTAACAAATCCTGGTTTACAAGGACCAAGTTTCTTTTTGCATTTACCACTTCTCCTATCACGAACTCTTCCTTCTCCACATGATTTTTTGCGGCACCTACCAGTTTTCCTGTGACGGGCCCAACCGTCTGGACAAACACGGGTTTTAGTACCTCCTGCAATTACCATGGAGATAGAATCAGCAGAAACACCACTAGATGTTGGCATTGAAGAAAATAGACCTGTACTAGAAACAGGTGCTGAAGATGCAGATCCATCAGCATCAACGACAAAATCGGAAAAAGTTACTCCTTCACCAATATCTACTTGGGGCGCAGCTGATGTAGCACCTGGTAGAGGGGCTCCTGCTGATGTAGCACCTGGTAGAGGGGCTCCTGCTGCTTTGGCTGTTGTTGCAGGGACAAAGGAATGTCCTGGAAAATACTCTTGCCAGAAGACTCTTCCATCTATACCATGAACAGCAATCCAATGTTTACCATTAGCGTTGTGGGGACCAGTTCCTAAACAATTGACGGCTTTATAAGCTGGACGCATACGCTTACGATCAGCTGCGAAAGCCTTAACTGGTTTAGTACAATATTCACCTTGAGGGTTCATTTTTAAATCTTTATTTATTTATATTAGGATAAAAAAAATACTTAAAATAAATTTGACTTTAAATCAATTTTGCTAAAAATTGATATATAATGAATATATGTTTTTTATGTAATGAAAAAAGTAAGAAAAAAATTTGTAATAGATGTAAAAAAATCTATAATATAAATAGTTATACAACAAATGTCGTAGAATTTCATAGTTATAAACAACCTAGTTTATCTCAATATTCGGAGTGCTTTATTAAAACATTTATAGAAAATAAAAATTCAGTAGTATTACTATTTTATAGCTTAAATATGGCATTTGTTTTACCTTATCCAGTATGGATTAGATTTGAATATATAAATAAAGTAGTTACACAAGAAGATTTTAAACAAAAACTATTCTACAGATATAAGAAAGAAGGGGCAATTTTTCTTTTATTTGAAGAAATAATAGGTAAAGATTTTTATAGTCAAAATAGCATAAAAAATTTTCATATTTGGACTAAAGTTTTTACATTAGAAAAAGTATCAAATCCTTTATCAGAAGTATTGTGTTACATTGAATAAATTTACATTTATTTATTTTTAATAAATAAATGGATTACTCTATAAAAGAATATAGTACTATTTATGATAGTTTATTAGTGGCTAAAATTAAACGAAAAACTGTTAGGCAATTTTTTCTATTAGTATTACCACCAGAAGTAGCTAATTTATTGAGAAAACTTATACAAAATATTTTACCCAGCTTAATTAAAGAATTTAATAATGAAGAAGATCCAGTTATGAATAAATTTTTTCACAGTAAAGAATACGATGAGCGTTTTTTAGAGGGACCAATTGATAATCCACCATTAAAAGCAGAATTTATTTTTAAAAAGACATCAACATCTTTCAACAAATGGATTTCGCAAATATTAAGTGAAAATTTACAAATTTTCATGAACAGAGTTCATGACCTTAGCAGTACTAAAACAAAAGAAGAAAAACCAGTAAGTACATATACAGAAGCACAAAATCTTTATGATGGTTATTTAAGTATTAGAACTTCTGCAATGCTTTTAGGTTTTGGTGACGGAAACGAAATAGAAGATGGTACAGACTTAATCAGTTCACTTGCTTTTACGATTATTTTAGAAGCTATATCTACACAAATCCTGAATAATTTAATTGATTGCCAATTAAAAAATAATGTAAGACTAACTAAAGTATCTTTACTACCTTTAATTAATAGTATAAGTAAGTTAAAAAATATAAATAAACTGTTTTTTGAAGATAACGAAGCAAATAAAGTTATTAGATTTTGTCTAGATACGAACAAAGACTATTTTCTTTCATTATCACATTTTAATCAGAAATTATTTTACGAATTGTCGCATTATATATTAAGTAATAGTACTAAATACAATCAAAAACAAATTTTAATTAGTAAAAATATAATTAATATATTATATAGCTAAATTATAAATGAATTTTAATCCAAATGTTATTTATGCAGTTTTTTTGGCGGTATCAATCATTGGGGTATTTTTCTTAATAATCTATGTATTAAGTACTTACAAAAAACCATCATTCCAATTTAATAATAATACTGTTGATAGTATTAATAGTGATTTAGGAAGTTTACTAGTCAAAAAAGATAAAACACCGAAAACATATATATCTAAGAGTTTGGGTAAAATTACTTACGAAGGAATAGAAGATTCTTCTCACTTTAGTCTAATAAAATTATTTTTGAATCCAAAAGAAACTATAGTTACTCTTACGAGTAACTATTTGATTGAAATGATTAAAGAGGGTAAATTTCAAAATATACCTTTAGATAAAATTCCTTCAATTCCTTTAGTTTCTAATTATAAATTAGTATTTGATAGTTTAAGTATAACATCAGATCATGATAATATTAATATAGATATTGATAATGCGATTATTCCTCATATTAAATTTCAAGATTGGGCACCAACATTAGATTATAAAGATATAACAATCTCTTATTTTGTTAAAATTCCAAATCTGGCACTTAATCTTTCTGTCAGTGATGATAAAAATAATATAATTTTAAATGTGACAATTGTGTTTAGTATAAATATCGGCATATCGTGTAAATCTAATTGTGAAGTAAAATTTACCAATAATATCAAAGATAATTCAATATTTGGTATTAAAACAACTACACCAGGTATATTTTTAAATTTTACCGACCTAAAATTTAATCTTAAAAATTTCCAATTTGACATAGTAAATGTACATGTGTCAGAAAAAGATAAATATACTTGTCCAGAACCTTATACCAGTCATGGAAACGGATATATATGTACTCAACCAGATGACATACAAACTAAAGAGTGTACTCCAAGTAAAGATCACGATTGTAAGAAATATTCACATTATTTACAAACTAAATATGCAGAAAAATGTGATACAATTTGTGATAATTCAACTAGTTATAAAGGTGTAAAATATTCGAAATGTCCTTGGGTAGATGATACTTCTTTTACAGAATCAGGAGACGGTTGTATGTGGGATAATTCAGTTTGCCCCCCTAATTACACTCCAAGTATGAATACTTGTGTTGTTGATGATAAATCTGATTGGACAACGGAAGAACTATTAATGAAAACATTTGGTATTGTAGATGGAAATGTTGATACAAAGAAAATATCAGATTACATTATAAAAACATTTAATTTCGAAAAATTGATTAGTAATTTTGTTGAAAATAAAATTACTGATGTTAATTACTTTAAATTATACAAATTAGTTCACTCTAAAGCACTAGAAATAGATTTCATTCTAAATGTCACAACAAGTTAATTTGTCTATCTAAATATAAATTATTTAGATAGACGGTCCGTGCAGGGCTCGAACCTACAACCTACCGGTTAACAGCCGGGTGCTCTACCAACTGAGCTAACGAACCTGTAATATAAAATATTTTTTAGATTAATGTTAAGAATACTAGTATTAAACTGTTTATATATTACATTTGCAGAATCATAATTATTATTCTTCATCATCCAAGTTGCTATTACAATTGTCCAAGGAATATTTATACCCAAATCAACAATAGGTGTAACAAGTTCACCCAAGTCATAAGGCACTTTGTGTGATTTATGGAAATTTATGAAATATTCATATATTTCATCTATAGTAAAACAATACCAATTACCATCAATATTCACCAAAATAACATTATTATTTTCACAAGGTTTACAAAAACCTCCTTCACAACCTAAACAACCATATGCTTTACAAAAAGTATCTGGATCTGTGCCATATCGTAATGTAGATAAAGTACCTGTACATGTAATACTATTACATGTAATTTTTGCTGCTTTTATTGGATTATCTGTCTTTTCTGAGCCGTCTACACCATCATGCGCTAGATGTTCGAGATGGACTAATTTATCTTTTATTTCCCATATCTCCTCCTCTACAATCATTAATAACAAATATACCTTTTTCTGGTAATAGTTTATTGTCAAGCATATCTTCTAATGTAATCCAAAATAAATCGTGAATGGAAACGTGTGATTTCCATATTAAATTACTATCTTTATCTCGTACATGACTCAAAAGACCTTTCTTAGTATTATCTAATATATATTTAGCTTTTTCCAAAAAATATTCTTTATACTTCCTACCTTCTGTATTTGATGATAGGAACAATAGATTTAATAAATTTTCATTTATAAAGTCTATATCTTTTTCTGTTTCGATTTTTTTCTTTTTAAGTTCACCTAAATTTAATTTATATGCATCAGGAATTTTCTCCTTAGAACCCTCTACCATAAACCTTTTATTTGCTTCATCAGGTATTGGATCTTTAAAATCGTATAAACCACATGGAATAAACCCCCTTTCTCCCTCTAGTTCAACTACAAACCCTCCCTCATATCTGTCTGCTGCTGGGAAACATGTTAATAAATTGAAAATGTAATTAAAAGTTTCATTGGCATATATAGTAAAATAAGTTTTATAAGTACTCAGATGAGTATTATTCAAATTATACTCTTTAAATTTTCTAAAAGCAGTTGAGGTACATATTTTAATTATATCGTCAGTTGAAAATTCAGCTATACACTTTTGTCTAATATATTTTATTTAGTATTATCTTATTTTCAAACAAAATTAATTTATAATTATACTAATATTGATTTTCAATATTTAAAAATCGACAATGGATTCATAAAGGTTTATCTTAGTGCTATATTAGGATATACAACAATAAGTTCAGTAGGAATAATTTGTGATTTATATTCAAATTATAATCATAAATTTAAGATACAACCAAAATGTTTGAATTACAAGGAATATGCACAATCATTATCTTTATCATTATTTAATTTAATATTTATAACACCTATTGTTACAATACCTATATGGGAATATTTTAATAAAAAATATGAATATTTTTACATTAAATCTGAAGATACACAAATAATTTTAAGTAATGAAATTTTATGTTTTACGGGTTGTATATTATTTGTTGAAATATGGTTTTACGTAACCCATCTTTTATTCCATACTGATTTCCTATATAAAAATATACATAAATTACACCATAAATATAAATATCCTGTTGCTTCTGCATGTGTATTTGCGCACCCAATAGAATTTGCTATTGGTAACTTATTAGGTGTTATTTTAGGACCTTTTTTTACTAATTGTCATATATATACCTTTTGTATGTGGGTATGTTTTGCATTATTATCAACAGGGGGATCCCATAGTGGATACTATATCCTTGGAGGGGAGGAGCATGATATACATCATAAATATTTTAAATATAATTACGGTAGTATAGGTTTAATGGATAAAATATTTGGTACTAATTATTACATATGATCACTTTCTGTTCCATCCTCATTTATAACTAGTACATCTCTCCATGTTGCTGTGTTTCTCAAATTAGCAATAAGTATTAAATCTGTTTCTTGAATCTTAGCTAAAAGCGCTTTAGCAATATCCACTTCATCTGGTGGAGCATTATTAGTTTGTAATAAATTTATATTATTTTGTATAAATGGTAATTTACTTGTACATCTTTCATGGAAACTTGTAACTAATTCTTCTATAGATTCCTGAGGAACTTCAAAAGAATTTTGAACCCTTTTTATTATTTCTTCTTCGCTAAGAGGAATAGTATTATATGTATAGAAATAAGATAAGAAACCTCTATTATCTTTTACACAATTCTGTAATTCTTTACAATATTGGTCAATTTGATAATTTAACATTTGTTTTAAGTGGTTACATAATAGTCCTACTAGTTCCTGTCTTCTATTAAAATTATCTTCAAAACCTTGTATAGCCATTGGTTGGTCAGCTTTAACCATTTCAAAATCATCCATTTTATTATAATTAAATAATAATATATACATAAAAAATATATAATAAATGAATATTTATAGTTTAGATTTACCATTACTTACAAGAACTGTATCATATTACGCTCTTTCACGTATTGGTTTTGAGGGAGTATTTGACGTATTATTAAAAATGAAACCATTAAAAATTGGCCTATGTCATCTTGGCTTTTAAGTATTTTTCATGAACTTGCAATAATTCCACTTGTTAATTACTTTTGTTCTACTAACACATTATATTTGACTACAGCTTCTTATTATATTGCTGATTTTGCTTGGTTTTTTCGTGAAGGTACATTTCATAGACTTTTATTTCATCATTTAGCTTCTATATCAATTCTTATGACTGGTTTACTCATGTTACCAGAAGAAGAAAAGGAAAATTTAAAACCTAATATTTTAGCATTAACCTATGGGTCCGCTTGTTTAAATATAAGAGGGTTTTTTAATGGAACAGGTTTTTTATATTTACATGATTTTTATTATGGGTTAGTGTATTTAGCTTCAAGAATCTATGCGGTTATGACTTTATTTAAAGCATCGAAGATATCTGTGTTGGTTGCTATTCCTTTACTTGTGCATAATTTAAAAATAATAAAAATTTTGTTATTTAGAAGAAAGTCTTAATAAATTCACATTTTATACTTTTTGGAGTATAAAATGTATATTTTTTGGTGGACATCTACAAAACTGGGAAACCGAGGGCTCCTCCGCTGATACGAATGATATTGTTGTTAACAGCGGTGACGATGAATTCGTATGTTTGGCCACCGTTGGGATTGGATTCGGCATTGTAAGCTCCGGCGGCTGTGATAGCAGCTGTGGATGCTTCTGGGACAATGGAAACGTTGGTGAGTTTACCATAGTTAGTAGAACCCATTGGATCAAGACAGATAAAGTCAAGAGAGTAGGAATAACTGTGGTAACCAGTTTCAAGAGGAATAATTGGTGCGTGGAAGTATGGGTTGACAAGAGAGAAGTAGTCGGAACCCATTTGTGCGAGACGGTTAGTGTTTTCGTAGATGAGGGATGTTTGGAGGATTGGATCGGCAGAACCAACTGGGGTGTAGTTAACCATGGTACCGTTATTATGAGGAGAAAGTGTAATGTAGTTAGACCATTCAGACTTCCATGTAGTGTTACGGACAGAGAAGAAAAGAACTTTGATGGCATGGGAGAAACGGACGTCGAAGTTTTGTTGGGCTGTGGTTGCTGGGGTAAAGGATTGACGAGGAGCAGTTTGAACTTGTTCAATGAGGAGATCACGTGGAGCACATGCCATACGTTTACGTTCATCATTAGAGACAATAGCGTAGTTGGCCCAAACTTGAGTGTTTCCGATAACTGGAGCACCTCCAAAGTCGCTTGCGAGTGGGTTAACACGTTGTTCACCAGTCGTAACACCGCTATTTTCAAGAATAAGAAGTTGGTCCCAATCACGGAATGCGAATTGGATACGCATTTCATTGTATGGAAGAGCAGCAGTTGGGAGAGCGACACCAGAATCACGACTATAGAAAAATGGAAGTGGAAGATTAAGTGTCATGGATGGGATAGAATTAGTAGGTCCAGGGATATGAGGAGCTGTGAGATCATCAACATTACCAATCATGTTATTGTATCCGTTACGTTTACCTGCTGGGACAGTGAAGGCGGCCCAGAAATCAAGATGGTAGTTATCAAAACGAGCAGCTACGAGATCATTGAAAGTAATGCAACATTCACGGATAAGATTGTGCATTAAATTACGAGTCCAGCGGCAACGAGCAGCGGTATTACCAGCATTATTTTCGGATTGTAAAGTGACAGCTGGTGTAGTAACACGAAGCCAAGTTTGGAGCATGTAATCTCCTGCACGGGAAATAGAGACAGACCATTCTTGACCAAAAGCTGGGGAGCCGGAAGCACGGGAAAGAACTACGGGAACTTGAGTAAACCAAGTTGATCTCCTTGTTTCACGAACAAAATATGCCGTGGCGTCAGCGCCACCATAGAGGTATTTTTCGATTTCATCGAAAGTTGCGAGATCGATGAATCCAGATGTTACATTAGACGTACAGATTGATGCCATTGTTTTATATTAAGCAAGATTAAAATTTGTTTTTATAAATATCTCTTTAAACAGTTCTAAATTTTAAAATTTTAAAAATGAACTTAAATGAAACATTTAATCGTATAAAAGCTATGACAGAAGTAGATATTTTTGCGATAGACGCTAAAATACGTAAAAATTTTGAAAAAGAACTATATAAACTCAATATATATGAAACTAAACTTTCTGAAATTGATTCTATCTTAGAAAACATTGATTTTAAATTACAAACTAAGGACAATCTTATTTCATCTAGAAACGAGCTAGCTGATAATATCGAAGATATTAAAATGAGAAAAAGTTTCAATTTTTACTTAGCAGAGTCTCTCCCTTACATTGAAGAGTATAAACAGATTTTAAAAACTCCAGTAAAAGTTAATTTTATGGGAAAAGCATCCTTAAATTCTAAACAGAAAAAACAATTAATTAAGAATTTTATTCAGGTAGCTATTAAATATGTTGATATAGAATTAGATCAATATGAAAAAAATGCAAATATTGTATGCTCTAATTGTAAAAACAAAAAAGATTTCGATATAATTGATAATATGCTTTATATTTGCTGTAGATGCTACGCTAGACAACCCATTATTAAACATAACTCTTCCTATAATGATATTGACAGAGTAAATATCTCAAGCAAATATATGTATGATCCTAAAATACATTTCCGAGATTGTATCAAACAATACCAAGGAAAACAAAATTGTAGCATATCACCAGAAGTTTACGAAAAATTAGAAGAACAATTTAAATTACATTATCTCCTCGAAGGCGATGAAGACACCCCACGAAAAGAAAGATTCAAAAATGTCACCAAAAACCAAATCATCATCTTCCTTAAAGAACTAGATCACCCAAAACACTACGAAAACGTACATCTTATACACTACAATATAACAGGAATTAAACCAAATGATATCAGCCACCTTGAAGAAAAATTATTAGATGACTTCGACAGACTCATCGAACTATACCACAGAAAATTCAAAAATATTAAACGCAAAAATTTTATAAATACCCAATATGTACTATATCAACTTCTACAACACCATAAATACCCCTGCGAAAAAGAAGACTTTATCATCCTAAAAACTGTTGATAGAAAATTCTTCCACGACGAAGTCACACGGGAGTTATTTACTAGCCTCGGTTGGAATCACAGTCCATACTTTTGATCTCTCTGGACTGGACTCAGATGCTTAAAAATAAATTTAAATATTAAATTATAAAATATAATATAATATCAAAAATGGTTCAATTGCTAGATTTACAAAATAAAGCTAAAGAATATAACGGAAGATGTTTGTCAACAAAGTATATAACTTGTGAAACAAAATACTTATGGGAATGTAAAAAAAATCACCAATGGGAAGCTACATGGTCAAATGTTGGATATAAAAACTCAACTTGGTGTAAGATTTGTTCAATTGAAGAATCAAAAACTTATTTTGATTTAGAAATGGGTAAAAATATTGCAAAAGAAAAAGGAGGAGATTGTTTGAAGCAAACGAGAGGTACTGAAAGTGGGAATAGTGGTATCTATTTGTGGCAATGTTGTAAAGGGCATATATGGGAAACATCTGCTAGTAATATTTTAGTTAATAAAACTTGGTGTAAACAATGTCAAAAATTAACTATTGAAGATTGTATTGAAGAAGCAAATAAAAGAGATGGGAAATGTTTGGATTCAGTTTATATTAATAGACGCACTAAAATGAATTGGGAATGTAAAAACGGTCATAGGTTTAGTTTAACTATGGGTAATGTGAGAAATTCAAATCGATGGTGTCGTGAATGTTTTGTAGATAAACAAAAATTAGATATAAGTGAAGCTCATAAAATTGCTAAAGAAAATAATGGCGAATGTTTATCAACCAATTATGTTAATCTAGAGTCTCCATTAAAATGGAGATGTGAATTTGGACATGAATGGGAAGTTGCTTTAATGGGGATAAGACATTGGGGTAATTGGTGTCCTCACTGTAAATATAAATCCGAACAAGCAACTCGTGAAATATTTGAAAAACTGTTTAATGAAAAATTTCCTAAAGTTCATTTACCATTTATGGAAAGATTGGAGTTAGATGGGTATTGCGAAAAATTTAATATTGCTTTTGAGTATCAAGGGATTCAACATTACGAATTTAATTCTTTTTTTCATAATTCTATTCAAGATTTTGAAAAACAAAAAGAAAGAGATCAAAGAAATAAAAAATTATGCCTTCAAAATAATATTAAGCTCGTCGAAATTTCTTGTAAGTATAATTATAAAAATGAAGAAGAATTAATTAAGTATGTTAGACAGAGTATTGAAGAACAAGGGGAATGGATTTTTATTGATGTATGATTATAAAATAATGTATTTTGTAATATTTTATATTACAAAAAATTTAGTTGTAATCTATTGTATTAGTTTCACTAATTCTTCTTTTGATAAATCCAAAGATCGTAGTAATTTTAACTCTTCCTGTTCTTTTATATTTTGTTTTTCCATTTTCATATTTTCCTTGTTTATCATTTCCTTTTCACTTTCAGACATACTTCGTTTAGGTCTTTCTTTATCAAAAGGAGATTTTATCAGAATGTCTCCTTCTTTAGTAATGAAAACTCTTTTGTATTTGCTTTTTCCCAATAATGTTGCAAATTGAGATTTAAAATTACATTCAAGGCAACTAGGGTTTGCTTCGTCAATACCAGGTCTAATTTCTTGCTTTTTACAATCGTGTTCTTCAATTATGTTATCTTCACACCAATGAATTTCATCAGAGCAATTAGATACATTTTTTATTATTTGAAAATCATGCTCTAAACATTTAATGTAAGCTTTACATGTTTCAGAATGGTTAAATAATCCTATTTCTGTTCCTTCTGTATCGCAATGAACTAATAAATATCTTTTAAATTCATTAGACAAATTTTCCCAAGATATATTAATAACTTTGTCTAAAAGGGAATTTTGTGTTAGAAATAAATCAGAAACAAAATTCATTAGTGTCATATAATTAAGTCCACACATTACTAAATATTCTAAGTGTGATTCGGTAATAGTAACATCCATAAAATAGTGATTCACACCATCTATGTTATATGAAAATTGTATTTTATTTGATTTATCTTTCCCTATTAATGGTGTAGTTATAAGAAATAAATTTAGTTTTTGAGAATAACTGGTTAAATATTCTTTAATATATTCTAGAAAATCTTTATTTCCTACTAATTCAAAATTTTTACTGTTAGTTGTATCCTTAAAATAAGTATCATATGCTTTACCACCTTTAATATAATAATCTGTTCTATTAGTTAGCATACTAGGTATTACAACTTCTTGAAATTCTTTCATATCAAAATTTCTTGTTTTTTCCATTTTTTTTAAATAAATATTTTTATTTTATGATAAAATAAATATTTTTATTTTATCATAAATGCTTTAATGTATTAAGAATTATTTAAAGATTTTGTTATATGTATTTTCATCTAATATATCTTTAGCATATTCCGTCATAGTTACATTACTAGGATTATATTTGGTGTATTTACTTTCTAAATCAAAAAAGTTCATAAGTTCAACATTCTTTGTTGATTTAAGATATATCCATAGTTCTTTCATATCACCAAATTTTCCGTTTTTAGCAAATATATTATCTATACTCCTTTTATTAAAGTATTCTTCATAATCATCTGATAAACTCAGTGATGAAATAAAAGACAAAAATCTTATCCAGTAATCTACGTATTGTATATTAGGTAAATTTGGTAACATTCTAAATTCGACAAAAACATTTTCAGAATATGTAATACTTTTATCATCTTCAAGAACAATCCCTTTTATATTTAATGTAGTGTATTTTGGTTCTTGTCCAAAAATATTTTTACCTTCTTTATCTCGAGCATAATATAATTCCCAATTTTCATATTCTTTTTCTTTCTTTGGTTTTAGTACGTCTTTTTTCATATCTATCCTCTTTTTTCTTCTACTTTCCACACTAGCTAGTTGTATTTGTTCTCTAACACTAAAGCTTTCATTATTTCCTGGTTCATCAATAGATTGAATTGTTCTAGAATCTATGAAATCAGCTTTTAGTTTCGATTGAACTGAATGAGCGAAATCATTACCATAAGCTAGTCTGAAAGATGGTATTTTATCTAGAATACTTTTTTCGAATTTAAACCAAAATCTTAGTAGATTTCTTAACCAAATCTTAGTTAATTGTAAGTTATTTTTAACTAATTGGTTTCCAATGCTAATATGCATTCCTTGAGAAGTATTCATTTCATAAAATACTTTATCGTTAAAAATTACACTGCTTACAATATGATTAAATGAATCTATCTCTGGGAATCTATATATTCTACTTACTAGTTCAATGGCTAACATATTAGTTTGACATAAAGTGAAATAAGATTGTTCATCAATATTACTATGTTCCGATTGAATTAATCCAGTAGTATTAATAAATTTAAGTAGATAGCCAAGTTCTATATCAATTTGTTTTATTGAATCTTTGATAAATTGTTGTGAAAAAATTTTTGACTCTTCATCATCGTATCTTATATCCTCGTCATCATTTAAATCAGTTTCCATCTCTTCTTCCATTTCTTGAATTAGTTCTCTTAATTCATCATCAGATTGTCCTGATAAAGTTAGACCAGAATAAATTTCTAGTAATTGATCAAGTAAAAGGTTATATCTTTGGTATTTATATATTAGATTTTTATCAAAACTTACATCATATTTTAATCTTTCTTCTTCCTTTCGAATTGCTACTTTAGTAGAAAGTACTTTATATAATTGTGTTTGTATTTCTTTTTGAATACTTTTATAGCCACATTTAATAGATAAATCAACTAATTGCCATTTGGAATAATCAGGTAATTCATGTTGAAAAATAAATTGTTCATTTAATGAATTACTATTTAAAATTGATAAAAGAGTATCCCCAATTGGTTCGTCTGTATTATCAACTAAACAAACACATAACTCATATTCTACTCCAAATGTAGAGTTTTGAATGCTTTCACCAATATCAATATTCGACATGTTTATTTAATAATAAATAAATTAATTTATTTAGTATTAAATAAATGCCTTACTATATTAAATTAGATAATAATGTAACAATGGAATCTAATTATAAAAATCCTCCAATTAGCTATATGAATAAATTATCGGTGCGAAGAGCAAAAACGGGAGAATATGGTCCAGTAAATCTCTATAAGATAATTAGTCCTGATGAGAGATATGAAATAAAATATAATTTCGATAAAGAAAAGATAGTAGTAAATTCTACTACTGATAGAATGAAAAGTAGGAAATTACAAAATAAAATACCTGTTAGTCATTGTAAACCTTTAGTTTTAAAAAAATATAAATGGTATAACCCAGGTGAAATATCAAAAAAATTAAAATATAAATTTACTGATGGATCTAGTTCTGACGATGCTAATGTATTTGGTGATTCAGGATTTTTAATGATACATCGAAAACATGACGTTAATATACCATTTTTGAATTTATTAGATTGTGAGAAAGAAATGTATGAAAGATTTGGTATAAGAATTTATAATGAAGAGGAAACTTTACCCAAATTAAAAGGTAAAAAAGATATTTATGTAGTATCTTATAGAATTAATGAGAATTTTGCTTCAGAATATGTACACTCTTCAAAAGGACCAGGTATATTTTTGGAATATCATGATTTTCCTCATTATTTTACTCCTGTTAGTCAAGATTTTAGAGGCCCAGTAGTTGTAGGTAAATTTAATAAAAGGAAAGAGTTAGAATTAGTAGGATTAAATTTGCCTATAGGAAAAACAGTTTATTTTCCACCAAATTTAATACATAATGATTGGTATGTTGTTGGAAAAGTAGCAACTACAGTTAGTGTAGATGAAAGTAATACAGTTTTTGTTAGGGGATTTAATGCTAAAAAAATTGCTATGCATTTTAAATATAAACCAATAACAACTTAATTTATTTTTATTAATAAATGAATATAGACATTATTGTTATTAGTATCTTTCTTATCATTTCAGTAATGATATATATTGGATATAAAAAAGAATATTTCATCTTGGGGATAAAAAAAGGTAATAGAAAAGGATATAGAAAAAAATCATCGAGATTTTCTAAAAAAAGTTATTATAGATAATGACTTATATGGTCAATTTCTTCACGATCAATATTTCTAAAATTTAAAATAGTGATTATTAAAAATCTTATTGAGAAATAATTAAGTAAACATAATCCAATTATTATTAATAATAAATTTAGAATTAATATATTTATTGTATAATCGATGAAGTGGGTTTGAATAAACATTATATAATAGTATAATGTTTAAAAACAAAAAATCAATTTTATCTTTTGTAACAACAAGAGGTTCTTGGTCTAGATGGTTATTATGTAATAAATCTACAATTTCTACATCGATAAGTAATATAAAAAATAAATTTGGTATAAAATAATTAAGGGTTTTTCACCAGCTGGGATAAAACCTAGGAAAATTTAGTAGAAAATCAAATAAATAATATTTATAAAATGATATTAATTTATGGTCTCCTGGATTATCCTGGTGTAATGTAAACACAGACTGCCCTGTTCAACCAGATTACGAGTGTACTAGTAAATTTGGTTATTGTAAATACGCGCCAGGCGCAGGGAGTGATCATAACGCTAAATATAAAATTACAGCAAAAAGTTAAATCTGATATTTAATTATCTATTTTTTTGACATCTTTACAAATATAAAGATGGCGGCAATTAAAAGTACACCTCCTCCGATACAGAGAGCTATTAAAAGTGCATGATTACCTGATTTACTACTTTTGCATACTTTGCAATTAAGTACATCTTGTTTAACTTTTTTTAACTGATCGGCAGTCAAAGCCTTAGTTGCTGTTTTTAATGATGTGGGGACATCTTTTGCTTTACCATTAGCCCACTTACAATAGGATTCGTCTACTGTTTTACAATCTACAGTAAATGAAGTTTTAGTTCCAGTTCCGCTCATTTATTAGAATGAAATATTTTATCTTTGTTAAATAATATTCTAAAATTGATTTCCAAATAAATTAAGGTAATTTTATATTATTATATTTATATAAAATTAAGACTGTTCTAAAGATATACTTTTAATTACATTTAGTAAAGCTTTATTATCTTGTAATTCTTTTTTCAAATAAACATTATTTAGTTTAAGTGATTCAAGTTCTTCTTTAGTTTTGGAATAAAGAGTTGAAAGATCATTTATTTGATTTAAGTAGGTTGAAGTGTTATTTCTTCTTAAAGTTTTTCTTAAAAAGTTATCACTGTCACCTAAATCTAAATCTAATTCTGAATCGGATAATTCCTGAGGTAATTGGGATAAACCATTTACACAATCTGAACTACAACCAGTTCCCATTTATAATAAATAAACATTTTTTTAATCTACTTCTTCAATAGTTGGAGCTGAATTAGTATTCATATCTTTCATTTTTTCAGCTATATCCTCCATATTTGGTTGAGAAGGCATTTGACCTTGTTCATTAGAGTACATCTTTTGGGCTAATGGCATCAAAATTTTTTGAAGTTCTTCCTGTTTAGATTTAATATCTTCAATATTTGCGTTATCACTTTCTGTATTTAACCATTCTTCAATTTCTTTTAGTTTTTCTTCAACAATAACTTTATCTTCTTCATCTAATTTTTCTAGACTTGATTTACTTTGGAAAATTAAATTTTCAAGTTGATTTTTTGCTTCTACTTTTTCTAATACTAGTTTATCCTCTTCGGCAAATTTTTCCGATTCTTTAACAAGTTTTTCTATTTCTTCTTTAGAAAGTCTTCCAGAATCATTAGTAATGGTAATATTTTTAGTATTTCCACTATTTTCTTCTTTTGCCGTAACATTAAGAATACCATCAGCAGAAACGTCATATGTAATTTCAATTTGAGGAACTCCCCTAGGTGCAGGTGAAATACCTTCTAATAGAAATCCTCCTAATCTATTACAATGTTCTACTTTGTTTCTTTCACCTTCATATACTTCAATATTAGCAGCTGGTTGATTGTCAGCATAGGTAGAAAAGGTTTGTTTCTTAGAAATAGGTATGGTAGTATTCCTTTCGATTAGTTTAGTCATTATATCTCCAGCTGTTGCAATTCCTAAACTTAATGGAATAACATCAAGAAGTAGGATATCATTAATTTTAGCAGTTGCATTTCCGGATAGAATGGCGGCTTGTACAGCGGCACCATATGCTACACATTCATCCGGGTTAAGTGATTTATTTAGTTCTTTTCCATTAAAAAAGTTAGAAAGCATCTCTTGTATTTTGGGGATTCTTGTTGATCCTCCTACGAGAACAATTTCGTCAATTTCATCTTTACTCTTTTTAGCATCTCTTAAAACGTTTTCTACTGGCTCTAATGCTTGCCTAAATAGGTCAGCACATAAATCTTCAAATCTAGCTCTGGTTATGGAAGAGTAAAAATCAATACCCTCAAATAATGAGTCAACTTCAATATTAGAAGAAGCGGCTGAAGATAGATTACGTTTGGCCTTTTCACAAGCTGTTCTTAACCTCCTCATAGCACGTTTATTATCGGTGATATCTTTTTTATGTTTCCTTTTAAATTCTTGGCAAAAATGATTAACAAGTCTATTATCAAAATCTTCACCACCTAGATGAGTATCTCCTCCAGTAGCTTTTACTTCAAAAATTCCGTCGTCTAATGACAACAATGAAACGTCATGGGTCCCCAATGACAATGTTACCGTAAAGCCGTTTAAACTTTACTTCTCTAGCTTTCACTAGAGTTCGGACTATATCTTCATTATTTAATACTAGTTAACTAATTCTAGCTAAATAATGCCGTGTACTCGTGGAAATTTCTTCATACAAATTCATATAAATAGTTAATTTATACTCATTATTTGATTAGAATACTTTTTCTAGTCTCTGAACCTTTTTCTAAATTTCTTTAGAAACTTGGCTGCGGATTGCCCATTCTAATGATTTATTGAATTCTTTAAATCTTTTACGTTTTTACTTTACCCTATCTCGTTACAGAAGGCCCTCTAGTATGTCACCATCTAGAGTTAGTAGTAAAAGCTTTAGGGGTTTCCCGCAATTCACACGGTTAGGAGGCAGGACATTTATTTACCTCCACAATCAAAAATAAGAACATTCTTTTCACCATCATCTTTTTTGTCAAGACCATAAGCAATACAAGCTGCCGTTGGTTCATTAATAATTCTAAGACAATTAAGACCAGCTATTGTGGCAGCATCTTTAGTACTAGCTCTTTGGGAATCATTAAAATAAGCTGGTACTGTAATTACTGCTTCAATTACTGGTTCTCCTAAGAATGCTTCTGCGGTTTCTTTCATTTTAGTTAAAACCATTGCTGATATCTCTTCAGGGTTGAAACTTTTTTCTTCTTGTTTGTAATTTACATTAATCATAGGTTTATCATTTGAATCTCCGCTTACACTAAAAGAAAAATGCTTCATGTCAGATTTAACAGAAGGCTCTTTAAATTTTCTACCTATTAGTCTTTTGGCATCATAAACTGTATTAGAAGGATTCAGTGATGCTTGATTTTTAGCAGCATCTCCAATCAGCCTTTCATTTTCATTAAAAGCTACGTAACTTGGCGTAACTCTATTACCTTGATCATTTGCTATTATTTCTACTCTGTCATTTTGGAAAACTCCTACACAACTGTAGGTTGTTCCTAAATCAATACCGATTGCAGTCATTTTATATTATGTTGTGTGTGTTTAAGTTGATTTTTTTAGACTAATGTTTAAAAAAATGATTAAAGTATACAAAGTTTATTTTCATTTGTATAATATATATTGCTTAATAAATAATTTTTCTTAGAAAGCAGACCTAGTATACTTTTATAACAGGAATTACAAGGTTTAGCATTAAGATATTGATTATTATTAGTAATTCTGAATACTAAAACATCTACATTAACTTTCTTATCTTGTTTTTTAAGTTTTTTCAAACAATCCATCTCTGCATGTAGAGAATTATTACTATTTATATTAGCTTTTTTATTGATATTATACTGGTTGAACCCAAAGCTGTAAAACGCATTGCTTATTTAACTTGTGGTCGAAAATAATACAACCAAGTTTATGTTTACCATTATGATTATTTTGAATTGACAATCTTTTTATTGAAGCTTCTTTCAACAAGTCAATTATAAATTGGATTTTTTTTGAGGACATTTTATATAGATTGATAGAGTTATAATATAATATTAATTTTAATTTTATATTATATTAATTTATTCATCTGACCAGATACCAATTATTTCTCCTTCCTCTGAATAAATAATATTATTTATATCTACTAAGTAAATAATTCCATCTTTTTCCTTTTCTTCTACTTCAACAGAATTTATTTCTTCAAAACGGACAGAAAATAATTTTTCTACTTCTTCTTGTAAATCAGGTATTTTGTATTTTTGATAATTATTGTTAGTGTTATTAGGATGTAAACAAACTATATAAAGTTCCGGAACTTTGTACCCATAATTTTTTTCTAAAATAGCTTTATATATATTAAGTTGTAAAGCATAATGCCAAAAATTAGTATCTACAATATGACTGATAATTTTTTCAGTTGCTGTTTTACCCCAACTATTACTTTTTTTAATTTCCTTACATCTTTTCCAATCATATATTATAAGTTCTCCTTTACTATTTTGGAATATCATATCTATTGAACCACATATTTTTAACTCTTCATCCCAAACGTACCATTCTGTTCTAAAAGGGATTAAATCAGAATTATCATGATGAAAGTTTTTAAAATAAGAAAACTCTAAACTGTCATTATCAACATCTAATTCATTATAGAAATTTTCGATATCTTGATGAAGTTTGGTTCCTAGTTCTGATGCTAGCTTACCTTGAGTTGACCACTCATTTTTTATATCATCTTTTGATTTTCCATAATATTTATTGTTTTTCCAGTTAATAGAATTCATCATTTTTTCTATAATTAAATCTGAATTAAATTCTTCGAAAAAAGTTTTGACCCATGTTGTAGTTGAAATATAAGTTGTGTCTCCTTTGATAGTATAGATATGTCCTTCTTCTTCAAATCTGATATGTTTATCTCTTTCATGAGTATTTTTTTCTTCTAGGATCATTTTAATTATGTATTTTTATGTTTAAGTATGTGTTATGAAAAAACTACCTATATATGCTGATATAAAATATACAAATCCTCCCCATAATATATCTACTAATGCTAATTTAATATCCCAATCTTTGAAAATTGTAGCACAAGTCATATCATAAATACCATATGCTACAATACCAAATAAAAACCCATATTTTATACTATCGTAAAGTCTGTGAGACGGTCTAATATTGGGAATAACAAACAAATTTAATCCTACTACCATTAAAGTATATGCAAATACAGCAAAAACTGGGCGAACACTCATTTTACTATTTTGGATTTGAAATATTTGATTTTTATATTTATTACCCATATAAAATTTCAACCACAGACCATCTAGGATGAGTAATATTACACTAGATACAATTCTATTTATAATCATTTATTATAAAAGAAAAAAGAAGTTATAAAAGGAAATTATGAATAAAAATTTGAAAGTAAAATTTAGTAAAGAAATTAAAATTATTGAAGATAAAAATATTAGACCTAATTTAGACCTTAAATATACATGTAGACCTCACAAGAGTATACTCAAGAATAGGACAAGAACCCCCCACGAGACCTGTCGATATTATAACTGGACCAATGATATATGGTCCAGTTATATGCGAATGTGTAATTTCCTAATGAAACATCTATTTTTTTAAAAAATAGATGTTAAGTAATTGGTGTAAAATAATTTATTTAATATTAATTACTTTATCTCCTATTCTAAATTTAATTGATTGCCTTAATCTGGGTTCAGAACCTTCTTCTATTTTTTCACAAGATACCCCCGCTCCGATAGCAAATTCTCCATTTGAAGGTTTAATAAGCTGCATACTATTTTTTAGATTACCCCATACTTGTTCAAGTGTCTTTTTATAATCTGGAGTAAGTAAGCAAGCATGACAGCAAACATCCATCTTTGGTGATGGCTTTGAATCTTTAAGTAAAAACACATAATTTTGTTCTCCAATTTTAACAATACCAGTAACCTTATGCCAAATTCCCACTAAAGAATATTTACTAAATGGTTTTCCGTTATCAAATCCCCAAGTATAGTCGTACTTATAAATTCCTTTCTTAAGCCCATCAAATACATTTATATAACAAGGACTAAGGTTCGTAATATTAATTTCTAGATCACTAGGTTGTAAGTGTAGAAGGTCTTGGATTGTATTTATATTGCTATAATTACTATTTATTTTTTGTCCAAAGTTTGCTATACTAGAATTACTCTTTTTACTCTTAGACTTTACTGACATGTTACTAATTGCTTTGCTGCTAGAAGTACTACCAATCACACCATGGTTTATTGTAACTCCATTAAGCATTTTAATTGCTTCGTTTGCTAACATAAGTCTAACTGTAAAATCACCAATATGCTTAATTGCAACACTCACCTGTTTTTCTGTTGGTGGGGCTGTTTTTACTCCATATTTTTTTGGATTTAATCTAGATTGAAGTAAATTCGTTAGTTTTTCTAAGTCATCTGATACTTCTAGTGCATCTAGCGTATTATTTTTAAATTGGTCATAATGTATGAGAATAGCGTCATTTGATTCTTTATCAAATGCACATGGTTGATTAAACATAGCAGAATAGACTATTTTATGCTTTTCAATCGTAGACAACTCATTGAAATTATCTTTTATATATGTTCTAAACCAAATAGCACTTTCCCTAAGTTTATCCCCATATTTAACTTTTTCTAGGTTTTTAATTAATAACTTACTTGTATCAGTAGTGCCAGGTTTACCTTGATCCATAAAAAAATTTAGTATTACATTAAAATATTTTATTGAGATTCTTTTCTTATTTTTTACTGATGGCCAAACTGAATCATCCAATGATACTCTTTCACTAAAATGACTAAATTTTCCTTTTTCGTTAGAATAAAAATCCTGTTTGTTCATAACTTGAGAACTTGTAATTTTCCCAGTTTGACAAGCTTCCCATAATGCATGTAAGGAATGATCATAACAATCTTTATCTCTTGGAAATAGAATCGATTTATTATTCAAATCACGCATTATCATCAAAGTCAAAATTCTCTCTTTGCATGTACGGCACTTAAGTTTATTAGTACAGTCTTGAGCATCCAACATTTCTTGTGTTCTATTAGTAAAAAAACATACTGGTGTCTGTTCAAGTAAGATCCTAATAAAACTAGCATCCAGTTTTCTATCTTCCACCCATTTATCAAAACCAACTTCATAATATCTGAAATTGGATTGTGTAGATGATTGTAAAGCCATTTTGACTATTCAAAAATATTTTTTTTGGATAAATCAATTTTATTTTTTTCGTGTTTTCTACAATTCTTACTTAGAGCAATGAAAACATCTTACGATAATAGTATTTAACATATTTATTAATGTATTTATAATGTTTTATCAATATCTTCTATTGTTAAAATCAAATACTCCTTTTCTTCATCAAAATTTTTTGGTATTCCTGGGTTACTTGTATAATTTAAATCATTATTAATAACTGGTTTAAATTTATTAGTTTTTCTAAAAGAATTTTGGTCAAAGTTAATTAAGTATTTAAAACATTCAATAATATTTCCCATTTTGTTTATAATAAGATATTGCTTTATAATAAAATGGCGTTATTTTCTATGAAACCTATCTATAAAAAATGGTTAAATAGTATGTCAAGTTTAGATATTGAACAAAAAATTGATAATTTAATGAAGGAAATACAGAATGTAAATAAAGAGATATTAGAAGGTAATATTTCAAATAAAGATGTGGATTTAAATATTAAAAATATTACTAGAAAGTCTTTATATATTAATTTGGAATATAATAGTAATAAGATTTCTAATCCTACAAAGGATTGGTCTAAAGTAGACAATAAAATTAATATCGTCAATGATAATATGAAAAGTATAACATCTTACGAAAATGATATAATACTAAAAACACAAAAAAATGGGATAGATATAATATCTATGGTTAGTTTATTTTTTCTACCTTTAACATTTATAGCAGGATATTATGGTATGAATTTTAAAAGTATGGGGTTATTGGATAAAGATACTAAAGGTCCATTTAGTTATAAATATGGTCAACTTTTTGTTTGGATATTAATACTTATTTCCATTATATTTTGCTTTGTATTCAAACTAATATATTTTGGATAATCAATATAAAGAATAGATGTTACGCAATAAAATAATGTCTGTAAATGATGAAATAGAACAACTTGTTGATGTATTAGTAGATAAATTCTCTAAAACTCTTAAGGAAAAGCTAATGAAAATAGTTATTAAGAATGAGAAAACTGTTTTACGTCAATATGTAGCTTCCCAGAAAGAATCTTTTAGACCTACAAGGGTAAAAGCAGAACCGCCTAAACAATTAGCTACGACTACCAAAAAAAAAAGAACAGTTAAGAAAAAATTAGACTATTCTTCTCTATCAGAGAGTGATTATTCAGATACTGATTAAATACAATACTAATATTAAAAATATTAGTATAATCTAAAAAGAACATTTTTTATTATATAAATGAGCACAGCTAAAAAAAGAATGGTATATAAAAAATTATCTGAATATTCAACTATTTGGCACCCAGAATCTACTTTAGTTTTTAAATCACAAAAAGAACGTTTAATTATTGGTAGATATGTAAATGGTGAATTAATATCATTAGATGACGAAGCGTTAGATTTATGCCAAGAACATGGTTTTACGCCAGATGATAGCTTACTTGAAAACTATAGTGGTGAAGATACACCACCTAATGATTCTGATAACGAAAGTGAATCAGTTAGACAAGAAAACGAGGAAAAGTCTAATGAACAATCTTGTCAAGAAGAAGATGATGAGCATGAAAATAGTAAAGAAGAAATAAATGAAAAAAGTGACGATGAAGAAGTAAACGATGAAGGTGGTAAAGAAATAAATGATGATGAAAGTGTTAAATTAGAAATTAAAACAGATGATAATTCAAACTCTAATCAAGAATGTATGCCTGTAATTGAGATGTGTAGTGATTTATTAAATACAATAACTCAAAAAGAAAATGATCTAAGGAGTTTTTTGATAAGTGTTCAGACAAACTTAGATGAAGAAAGAGCTAATTCTCGAAATTTAAGTATTTCTCTTTCAGAAACTCAAAGTAAGTTAGAAGAAACTGTAAGTCAATTAAATTCTCTACAAGAAAAATATGATGTAATTAAGAAAAAGTTTGACACTATGAAGAGTATTTTTGCTTAATTTTTTAAAAAATTATCAATAATAAATGAGTTGTTCAGGAATTAATAAATCGCAAAATGCCGATTGTCTTAAACATTGTCCACCATCCGCAATGTATTATAGTTATGATAATTATCAAAAAATGATATCATTAGTAGAATCTAATAAAGAAAAGGAGAACTTTTCTATATATAATGCTGTTAGATATCCTTGGAATGCTTGTTGTGACAGACAAAGTTATGACGAAGAAGAATGCCCCAACAAATGTAATGTTAAAGGTGTGTCATAATTAAAATTTTACATAATATTGTATGTAAAATTTTAAAATAAATACTTGAATATACCTTAAGACTTTCCTTTATTAAGTAGTCGGCTCATCATACAAATATTATTCTAAATAATTATTATTTTTTTATTAAATTTATGTATTTAAATTATAATTATGGGAAAGAAGTTACAGAAACTGTAGATAAAGATTGATCTCCAGTTATATTATTGACATTAGATATATTAATACCAGCAATTGTAGATTCTGTACCACGTGATTCTGAGTTAATAAGATTAGTAAGTTTAGTCTGGTGTTCCCCATCAAGTCCTCCCATTACAGATAGTGCTCCTTGTTGAAGGTCAGTAGCTACATTAACTGATGGCCTAAACCATTCAGCTTGACATGGAACAATTGGTAAATCTCCACGAATAGGATCTCCTAAACTACGAAGACGACTATTTCTATTGGCATAAATTAATCTATCCATATTAATAACTTGGGTTTCTTCTCCTAATTGATTAATGGAGTCCATACCAGTAATAGGAAGAGTACTTGATGCCTCGGGTATTCCACCTGCTTCCTGCTCTACTTGGTTGTAGTTACCAGCTGCCCAGCCAGCAGGCATAACAGGTTCTGTCATGTAATCTAGTCCTTGTGGATTACATTCAGAACATGCTTGTTTATAATCTTCTCTTACCATATTTGTAAAACCTTCTATAGTAGGTGTAGGTTTATCATGATTACCGGTTAACGAATTAGAACCACAGTTTGCCATGACTCCACAACCATTGGCTTGAGATGAATAATTTAATGATGCTCCCAAACCAAGATTAGTAAATCTTGAAGGAGGGACTGATTGAAGGTTTGATTTAGAATTAACACCGTCAGTGCTTACCAACTGAGCTAATTTGGAATTACCGGGATTAACTGCATGTGTACTCTTTTGTAATCTTGAACCAATTTGACCTGGCACGTAACCTTCAGTAATATCTTCTTTCTTTTTAGGGTTGTAATTACATATTAAAACAACGGCTACAACAAGTGAAACCATTGTAGTATAAAATTTACTATCGAACATTTATTATTAATACAGAGAATTAAAAAAAATTTTATTAAATGATTCTATTATAATTATTTATATATTTTTTACAATAATCGGGAATATTAGGTAAATGTTTAATTTTTGATTCTAACCAATGTAAATCTTGTGTATAAATTAGGTTAGATAAAATTTGCAATGATTCTATGTCACTAATATATCTTATATGCTTAAAAATATTGGATCTTAATAGATTTATTATGTTTTTATCTTCAAATATAGATTGGTCTATAAAATCATATATATCTTTATTTAAATATAGGACAGAAATTATTTCCCTGTATTCGAGAAAAGACACAATGTTTTTGTGTTCAGTTAAAATTTTTAGTACATTTTTGGGTTGGGTAAAAACTAAATCATCATATAAACTAGTATCAGTTTTTTTGAAATAATCAAGAGATAAAGTATAATTGGTATGGCATAAGTATTTTTGTTTTAAATTTTCGATATGGCTACCATATATTTTTTCTAATTCCGTTTTGTTAGTTTCATTAACAGCTTTCAAAAATAAATTATTGGTAGTGAAAAGAATTTTATAGAGAATATAGTAGTTGAATATACAGTTGTTAGTAGGTTGTGGAGAATTATTTACTATATCTTCTATAAAATTAATACAAAAATTAGAAATATCATACTTGTTATAAAATAAATCATAAATTTGGTTAGGATTTTCGTATGGAATAGTCACTTCTAGCTTATTTGATTTATAAATATTGAACTTATAAGAAGTTATATTTTTTAATATGTAATTCACAAAATCTAAAGGTGATAACTCCTCAAGTTCATATTTATTATTATCTAGTAAATTAGAATACTTTTTAAACATTCTACAGACATTTTTAAGATCTACTACCGTATTAAAATTTGTTGGTCTATATTTTGTATTACTTATAAAATTTGATAGTATAAATATGTTCTTAATTTCTGATTTAGATAAATTTTGATTAGTTAAGATTATATTAACAGAATTCAATAATAATGTCAAGTAATCTTGACAAGTACTCATATCAAAAGGTTTTACAAACCCGTGATGAACATCGTTATGTATACCATGTGATTTACCATAATCTATGATTACAGGAATAATATCACTATCAACATGAAAAATATTATTATAATTTATTACATAATCAATCTTGGTACTAGTTAATTGTTTGTTGAGTACTATATTCCAAGGAGTAAGATCATAATGAACAAACCCGTATTGATTTTGAGCAACTTGTAAAGATAGAAATATTTGAATTAAAATAAATAAAAAAGTTTCAACTTTAAATTCTTTACTTCTTAAGTAACTAAAAAGTGTTTCACCATCTATTTTTTCTGTAATAACATTATAGGTATTATTTTCTTTATAAAGACCAAATACATATACAAAATTAGGCATAATATTTGACAATAAATTGGTGATTTTAGTACCAATAAATGTTTCATGAATATGCTCCCTAATTTTCATAGTATCACTAGTAGTTTTTATGGCAAAATTAAAATTTAATAACTTTTTGTAAGTAACTTTTCCTAATTTGTTTTCAAATATTAAGTCTTGCTCTTCTAAATAAGTAATAATCTTTTTCTCTTTTATTAGTCTCCTAACTAGCCATTCTACAGCTAACAATTCCCCATAGGTTCTTTCAATTTTTACAAGATTTATATTATGAGGCTCTTGGTCAATAATTGGGAATGAAAAATCTAACTGGGAATATTCGTATCGAATAAGAGTATCAGTTATACTTAAAGAATTGCAGAGATAATATCCTGCGTGATTTTTTAAGTCTACTATCATTTTTTGAAGATAATCAAAAATACCTTTTTTATTCAAATAAAGTTCATAAAATTTTCTAGCATTTTTTGATATTTCTTCACATAATTCATCATTTTCCCTGCACCACTTTATTTGGTCAACTAAATCAGATAAGTCACTCTTTATAGGAACATAGTGTTTATAAGGAATTAATTTATCTGAATACCATAATTTCCAATCTGATTGTACTAGTAATACAACATTATACATAGATAATTCAACTGATAATCTATATGCTGATACATGACCATCAATATTTAGAATATATTTATAATTGGATTGTTCTTCTGCGCTTAAAGTATTTGATAATTTAAAAGGTAATTTATTGGTATCAATTGTTTCTAAATAATCTGATGATTCATTTTTTCTGGGTCTAAGATTCCATTTTGTAATGCCTACGTCTAAATACTCGTCTTCTTGTTTTAATTTAGAACTAATCAAACATGCTTTTAATCTAGTATTAGTTTCCACATCTACACCTGAACCAGTTGTACTTCCTCTAAACACAGCTGTTGGTTTTTTAGATGACCAATCTTTGTTAAAATTATAATTATAATCTCTACAAGTTCCCTTATACCATTTATTTTCTAAATTTTCAACTCTAGCCCAATCTTCCCATGTAGGAATAAGTATATCGGCAAACCTTTCATAAGATGAACCTGAAAGTATAGGACAATAAGTAGGATAATTGTGAGAAAGAAGTTTAAGATTTTTAGTTCCCCACATATGGTTATATGGCTCTGTTTCATCTCTAGTTAATAAAGGAAAGTCTCTTCTGTTATAGAAGAAAGATATATCAGGAATTGTACGATGCTTACAAAGTTCTTCAAACATAATTTTAAATAAGCTAATAGTTTTTTCACCTTCAGAAATAGGATATTCATATCTAACAAGGGAATTGTTTCCAAACCATTCGTTTATATTTTTATTAATTCTATTTGGATTATATTTTCTTCCCTCATTTATACAAATTGTTTCTAAAAACTTCTGTATACTTGTGTACTTAGAAGTATCTATTTTTATCTTACTAGACCATTCATTAATATAATTAGGATTAGAAAAAGGTAAAAATACTTTAAGTTTATTATTAACTATTTTAACATAAACTCCTTTTTTGAATTTATTAAAAATATATCTAAATGTATGAAAAATAGAATCTGCTTCTAAATTTTGAAACTTATCCCAAAACTCAAATTTGGTATTTAAAAATAAATTATTGGTAAGATCAACATCAGTTATCTCTATATTATTATTTTTATCTTCCATATATTGTATGAATTGTTCTTCATCACCAGCTGTAAAATGAGTTTGTCTAAAATTCTTATATCTTGTATTAGATTGATTAGATTCCTGGTAAGATTTGTCTTCACATTCTTTTTTAGAGCTATAAAAATCTGGTTGTACCTGAAAGTGGGAAGTAGTTGTCATTTTTTATAAAAATCTATGTTTTTATAAAAGTTAATTTTAATTTTAATAAGTATTTTTAAGTTTTTTAACTTTAATCTTAGTTTCGGCTTTAGGAGATCTTTTTTGTACGTCTAATATCTTATCATAAATATTACCTGGATCTTCCAAGCCCAAATTCTCTAAATAAGTTACCACATCATCTCTTTTATCTTTTTTAGATTTTTGGGTTCTTTTTTCTCTACTTTCAACAATTATAGCTTTACCATTGTATTTTAAACCTGGCTCATTTTTTTCATGTAAGTAGGCCGAAATGTTTAATTCGATTTCATTAGCTCTTTGTCTAAGAGTTTTATTTGAGGCGTTGTTCCTTTTTATTTCATTTTGAATTTTATCCAATTCATCTATTTGTGATTTAATTGACATTTTTTTGATTATAATAATTCTTTAAACTTCCGAAGATTAATTAGTTTTTTAAAAATGTATGTATAACATAAATGAGTAACTATAGAATTATGCGTTGGGATGCCGTAATATCTAGTACTAATTCAAATAACTATGTACCAATGATTTACATTAAACCTGATAAAGATTTTTTACAAATGATTAAACGGAATAAAAATGTTGTTAAAGCTGATATATCAGGTACGAACATGATGTATGATTTAAAGCCAATGGGAGGAATTGTATCACCAAGCTCTCTTACTCCTAATTGTAGACCTAACTATTTTGATAAGACGGGATATTACGTAATAACTCTTGTTTCAAATTGGTATGGCTACCCAGATCCACAATATATGGGAAATGTACAATTCTCCGGCCTTCCAGGAGATATTAATGCTCCTAAAAAAGAAATAAAGGACAATACAAAAAGTAGTGTTTCTAATGATTTAGAAACACCAAGATCTAAAGTTGTATTACCATCTTCAGAATCTGGATTAAAAAATCCTATAGTTAGAAATAGCTTAATAGCTATAGGAACAATAGTATTAGTATTTGCAATAGCCTTTGGAGTAAGAAAATTAACAAATAAAAAGTGATAAAATATATTTTTAGGAATAAATGAATAAACAATATTTAATATTGATTTTAGTAACAACTCTATTAATTTGTATTTCTGTATATAATTACATGACTTATTTCAAAATAAAGAAAGCAGAAAATTGTAATATAAATAAACTACAAGTACAGATAGGAGAAATTTCTAATATATTAACTTTCTCTTTGTCAATTATATTACTTATTATGTTATTTTCTATTAAGAATAAACATTTATAAATGATTCACATCATTTATAAATAATCTTTTAAAAAAATCTTAATCAATGATTTACAGTGTTTATTTATGGAGATCTCTTCATTACTTATCATTTTTAATAAACAATCTATATTTATCCATCCTATACCATTAGCGTCATTTCCACTGATTTTATCTTGAATTTCTACATCGCATTCATTCATAAGTAGGAAGAAGTACATTGAAGAACTTTTAATTCTAGTAGCTTTTATAAAATTTTCAGATTCTACATGTATACCTGTTTCTTCTAAAACTTCTCTAATCGCACACGTTATCCATGTTTCTCCATATTTCATAGTACCTTTGGGTGGTCCCCAAAAGTTACCTCGAGATTGTACTAATAAAACTTTTTTACTTTCAGGATCGAATATAAAAACACCAGCCTTAGATTTTTTCATTTTGTTTTCTTTAGTGTAACTTGGTTTAAATTCTGCTACTTTCAAATTACAACATTTTTTATTACAAAAAATATTCATTATAATTTTATTATTTGTTAACTTTTAGATAATGAACATTTAATGATTTTTTCCTACCAATTCTATTTGCACGACCTATTATTTGTTGTTTTATATTATCAGACATTTTATGATACATTATTATATCTGTAGCTTCTTGTAAATTAATTCCTGAGCCATTATAATTCGTATTTAAAAATATAACTTTCACATTTCCATATTTAAAACTTTCTAAACTTCTTTCTCTTTCTTTATGATTTCCTTTCAAATAAGTATATCTGACGTTGTTTTCTTCTAATCCTCGACATAATGGTTCGAAACTTAGATCATTACAAGAATATATAATAAATTTTCCTTCTTTATTATCATTAACTAATTTAATTACCATTTCAATTTGTGTAATCTTTAACTCAGGTTTTTTATCTATTTTAGTTGGTGTAGAGTTTGAAAGGTAAATTAAGTTTTCTTTTGTAACATCTACTCTACATAATGGACACGTAGAGGATTTGTTAAGCCATTTTAGAAAACATTTACCACAAAAAATATTTTGACAGTTAGTTTCTAACACTGGGGATTCTAAAACGTTCATACATATACTACAAGTTCCATTTAACATTTCTAAACTTTTTTGTTCTATTTCTTCAAGTTCACTATTAATATGTGATATAGATTCTTTAATTTTATGTAGTTTCTTCTCATTTTGTTCAGAATCTAGTGAGTTTTGTAACTTATTAAGTTTATTTATTTTATCTTGTTTAACTAACTCTACTAAATTTTTAGTAGCACCGCCTAAATGATTAATAGCCCCTTGTATATTACCAGATTCTATTAAATCACGTAAGGTATTGTTTACTACCCCACACAAAGTATTTAAGATAGGTTGGTAACAATTATGATAAAATTCATAGGTCTGAGGCATATTAAAAGAGGCTTTGACGAAATCATCATCGTTTTTTACTATCATTCCTCTGAACTGATCTTGAATTGAGGTAATGCCATCATCAACTAAAATTTTTTTCATAAAACTTTCTCTACAATTTTTATGTTGACAAATTATTTCTTCAGGAGTTGCCGTCACTAACCAGTAAAACCCCGCGATTACTTTTTTCATACTTGTAACTCTTAAATGTCCGGGTTCATCGTAAATAAATCTTTTCCATGCATTTTTATTAACTTGCATTAAATAATTATAGATAGAAGGTAGTACCAGCACTACATCGTATAATGAAAAGTTTATTTCTTCAATTTTTTTCTTACTAGCTAAAATTAAATATTTTAAACTTGTATTTTTTAATTCATTTTCCCATTGATGTATTAATGATGAAGATACTAGAACCAAATTAGAATTTATTCTTTCATATCTTTCAATTTTTCTATTAGTTATAAGTCCTACAGACTCAGTTTGGATATTTTCTAATACATGAGGTATTGATAAGTCCCAAACCATTCTATCTCTAGCGATTAATCCTAATATAGACAAAGTTTTTCCATAACCCGTACAATCACCATTTATTCCTATTTTTGTATGTTTAATTAATCCACTTGAACAATATACTATCTGTTCTTCCTCTAAATTTTCCATCATATATATACTTGAAAGTTGGTGTTTATAAAGAGGAATATTTATTTTTGTAGGTTGAGAAACTAAAGATATATTATCGAAATCATTCATATTTTGTAAATCTTTTATTTTAGGATTTTTATTAATAAATAGTAGTTATTAATGTTTCCGACCACCTTTTAATTTGATTAATCTTTAGTATATGAGTAGTATAAAACTTATAAGAACTTGACCTTATAAACTTTTTACACCATTCATTATAAAATCCACCAAGATTTAATTCTTTTAAAATATAATATAACTCAAAATAAGCTACAAATTTTTTTTCAAATTCAAAGACAACCCCCAATTCTCTATATATTTCTTTTTTAGATTCCGCTGATTTATTTAATAATCTTACTTTTAATATTTTAGACACAAAAGGTAAAAAATTATCTTCTGAAAGAGGAGTGTCTAGACAGAAATATTTATTCAATAAATATCTGTCTATATCTTTCAAATAATGTTTTTTATCTAATTTATCCTTCAGATCCTCTATATATTCTAAAAGATTATGATGTAAATAGGAAAATGTTTCTAAATTATACATACTATTCATATAACTATCACTTTCATAATCTATATCTTTAATTATGTCATCCAAAATTTTTTTAACAATACTACTCTGATTTAATACTTTTCCCAAAATAGTATATAAGCTTTCATATTGAAATTTTAAAATACAACGATTTTTAATGCTAATACTACCTACATTATGTTTTTTCAAAATCCATGATAAAAACAAATGTGGAGTGTAACTAGCACTACTACTATAAGAAATATTTTTACAATATTCTTTATCAGCTATTTCAAGAGCATTAATATCAGATAATATATTATAAGGATCATTATTACCGTAAAAACCCAATAGTCTTGATATTGAACCAAATATACTAGTATTTTTTGAGCAAATTAAACAATTTATTAATAATTTATACATGTCTTGCCCAGGTATACTAAAATTTAACATACCGTATTTTTTATAATCATGTGCACCTAGAAAAAAATCATCATCCTTAATACAAGAAGTACCAAAATCTATTATCATGGGTAGATGATTATTAGACACACCAAATACGTGATCATCCAGTATTACATCATATTTACAATTTACTTTTCTAACTATAATATTTTGACAGTGTAAATCAAAATGTGTAAAACTAAATTTTCTTTGAGCAACTTCTAAAGCAAGTAGTATTTGGCAAAATATATTTAACCATTCATTAAAGCTAAGACTAGAGGTAATAAGTAAATCTGATAATTTTTCACCATCAATTTTTTCTAGTACTAATACTTTTTTTTGTATCTTATGATCAGAAGATAGTTCATTAGAAATTGTTTTTTCTGAATAAGTGTAAACAAAATTTGGTACTAAAATTCTTAATCTATTCATATACCTAGTTCCAATTAATAACTCTCTAATAATATAAAATTCAGGATATACGGGTCTAAATGATTTAAGGATAATTGGAAATTTTTTATCAAATATAAATCCTTCCATTATTTTGCTTGTTCTACCTTCATCAATTACTTTACTTTCAATTTCTAACAAAAAATTACTAACAAAACTCTCTGAAAAAAAGTATTTAACTATTACCGAAATAGCAAACATAGAAATTCCATTATTACAAGATGAATTTAGTAAGTTATGTATATAATCTATAGATAAATTATTGGGTTTAAAATCAAATTTGTCCATATACTTAACTATTCTTTCACATTTTAGCTTTTCTATGACAAACATTTCTTCTTTTTTTGTCATTTTTTGTTATTATATATTTTTAAAATTTATAACAAAAAATTATTTAAATGGAGCTTGTTGAGAAAACTTGGCCATCATTCCTTCATTAGCTAATTGATTTATCTTTAATTTATCTAAAACACCAGAACTAGAATTTGTAATACCATGATTTACCCTATCTTTATTAGGTATAATACCAGAATTAGAGAAACCTCCGGGTTTGATCTTTTCAACCAGAAATGCTTGTCTAGAACCATGATCAGAATCCCCTTTTGCTATATGATTTGTTTGAAATTCGGTAACTGGAATATTACGCTCTTTAACTATTTCATTTTCAGCTTCTATTCTCTTAAATATTTTACTATCTCCAAAGTTAGTTGTAGCTTGATGTTCAGGCATTGTTCGTCTAAGTTCAATATTGTCATGAATATAATTAGTTTTCTCGTGCCCACTATGAGCAGCTTCAGCTTCTAATATCATTACATTGTTGTGAATAGGTAAATCAGATAAATCTAAAACATCCTCTATTGAGGTATGGTGTAAATTTGAAGATTGTTTACTACTTACATTGTTAGTATATACATCTTGAACAAATCTGTCTGTATCTAAGGTTTGAGTAGGAGCATAATATTTTTGTGTGGATTGTTTACTGTTTACATCAAAACCCAATGGATTATCTTGTAAGAAACGATCAGTTTCTAATAATTGTTTTGGTAAATCTACTTGATTAGAAGTTTGCCTACTATCAACATTCAATTGATGAACATCTTGTAAGAATCTATCTGTTTCTAATAATTGTTTTGGTAGATCTACTTGATTTGAAACAGGCAAACTCAAAACCTTCTTATAATAAACATCCTGTAAATACCTATCAGTTTCTAAATGATTATTATTTATATGTTTATTTTGACTCACATTAGCTTTTGTATTGATATGTAAATTATTATCATTGATTTCTTTAGTAGGAGTACCAACATGTTGGTCAGTAATATCTAATGTTTTAAAACCAGAGTTAGCTGAAATGTTCATTATAGGTTGTGTAGATTGTTTAATTAAATGAAATGGTTCAACTATTGGGTTCTCTAATTTATAACTAGCTGTAGGCTTAACATTAGTATTAATAATCTTGTTTTTTACCTCCTTTGTTTGCATAGCAGTTCCATACGTCCTCATTTTTTTGGAAAAATCAACAAAACCAGGAGTTGTTGTAGCATGTGTAACATTTCTTGGTAAACGAGAAAGAGGAAATAATTGCTCTTGTCTTTGTATTGGTGGGCGAAATGAACCATCACGCATAATTGTATATGGTAATTTAGCTGATTGCCCTGGGTTAATCCCACTAGTTATTCCTCCTGAACGTTGACCCCCATTATTACCTTGGTTTGTATAAGAAACACTAGTAAAAGGGTTTACACCTCTTGCATAAACTTGAATTGCTTCACAAGTTCTATTTGAACTTTGATCTATTGATTCTGTAAGAGAACTGGTTTCTCCAACTTTATCAATCTTACGAGTAAATAATGATTTTGGAGGATCTTTTAAAATATTCATATTATTACCCCAAGTCTCGACTGAGGGTAGTGTAATTTTACCATGGTTTACTAGTCCTGAATAGCTTATTCCACCTGCTGACATTTTATTTATTAATTATACTTTATTTTTTTATGTTAAATAAAAATGTCTGATACAATTAAAAATTTAAAAATATGTGCCGCTCACCAAGTGTTAGATGAACATAAAGAAATTTATAAAAAAGCTAACACAGGAGCACTAAAGGCAGCTTTTTGGAAGTCAAAGTTATGGAGCTCAGGACAAAAAATAAGAATAGGGTTTTTGGAAGATCCTAAATGTGGTAATACTTACACTTGTGGCAGCGCTTCACAATTATCTGATCCCAATCAACATAAACAAACCGAAGCTAATACATGCGCTTCCCTCAAACAAAAATTTCCTGATATAAATACAAATGTAGACCCTCCTTTTCGAGGAAAAGTAGATCCTTTACAATATCAATTTGATAAAGAAAATCCTAAAGACGTGAAAGAAATGGTAAAAACAATTTTTAACGAAAGATGGTTACCTTTAATAAATTTAGATGTTAAATTTGTTGAAGATGTAAAAGATGCTAATATTAGAATATCTTTTGATGCCACCTTGGGATCATGGTCTTTAGTAGGAACTGATGCTCTAACTAAAAAAAATGGCGAAGCAACTATTAATTTTGCTTGGTTTGATGTAGGAACAGTATTACATGAATTTGGACATATGTTAGGTATGATCCATGAACATCAAAATCCTAGAGGCAAACAAATAGATTGGAATATACCAGTAGTAGAGGCGTGGGCTAAAGCAACCCAAGGTTGGAAGAAACAACAAACAGAAAATAATATAATAAATCCATATAAAATTAATCAAATAAATGGCAGTTCCTTTGATCCAAATTCCATCATGCTTTACTTTTTCCCAGCTTGTGTAGTTAAAAAAGGATACGGAACTCATCAGAATCTTAGACTATCTCAAGTTGATATTGATTGGATGCAAAAAATGTATCCTAAATCAACTAAAATTGACTATTTTAATAAGTTTTACAAAGATGCATATAATTCCTATTTTAAAATAGCATTATTTGTATTTTTAGGTTTGGTAGCTTTAGCATTATTATTTTATGTTATCTATCTTTTACGTAAAAAATTTTTTCAGGCTAATCCAATTATAGCAGTACCAAAAAGATCAAATAGAGGTTATAACCGAAGATATCGATAACCATATAATCCACCCCATTCATCTAATTTAGTCCATTTACAAAACTTGAATGAAAGTAATAAATGTTGGAACAAACTTGAATCATTATGAAATAATACTGTCTCATCTTTATTCGTAAGTAAAGTAGATGTATTCTGATTTTTCCTTTGTGGTAATTTATACAAAAACTTATTTGGTATTCCTATGTTCATATATTCAAATAACAATACTACTAAGAACCATTCTTCGTTTTTTAATGACCATTCCATTAAAACTTTTGTTATACTTGATAAATTTCCATTTTCTTAAAATTAAAGATAAATCTTTAATTTTAAGAAAATTGTAAAAACATATTTTATATAAATAAATGAAAAAATGTTTATTAGTGTTATCCATTATTATCTCTATAATCACATTATTTACATTAATACTCTCTTATTTTGGAATAATTAGATATATTTCAGTACACTTTAAAGAAACTAAAAATTTAGCAGAAAAATACATTGAAAAATCAAAATCTAATCACTTTAAAGATGATAAAGTAGTAGTAAGTATGTTTTCTTATGATCCATTCAAAGAAAACTTAAAACCTGTTATAAATTCTATACTAGATCAAACTATTAAAATAGACTCAATATTATTATTTACAAATGATAAAATTAATAAAACTATACCTAAATACATAGAATATACATCTCAATTAATACCAAGTGAATCTGATTATTGTTATGGAAATAATATCATCCCATCCATATTAAAAGAAAAAAGTCGTAATGTAATAATAATTCCTATCAAAAATAAGATTTATGGAGAAGATTATATAGAAACTTTGCTAGAATATTCAAGCAAGAACCCTAGTAGTTCTATTTTCAGTAGTAAAAATGATTTATTACTATTTAATTTAAATAATTTAGGCGAGGATATTCATATCCATTCTAATGATACTTATTCAAAAGATTGGTTTCTTAAAAACTTACCTAACAAAGTATTTATAGAATATTCAGATATTAAAGATATTTTATTCAAATAGTTGTTCAAATTCTATAATCCAAATAGGTACATCTCTACCATTAATTTTTCCTTTCCAAGAATGAATATTATATTTCTCAAAAAAATAATAATGTCTGTATGCAACTACAGGATCTTTATCTTTGTATATATCTGGTATAGCTTGAGCGGGATTAGTAAATCCTTTAGAAGGAATAGGAGGTGTAAACTTCATCATTTCATAAAAATGCTCCTCACATGAGTGTACTTTGCCATAACGATATGTATATTCTTTACATAATTCAGTTCCTAAAGTCATTAACCAATTGTAATTTTCTAAAGATTCCCTTGCCCAAATTGTGCAAGGATGATTTTTATGGGCTAATTTATAAGGAGGAGTAAAAATTTTATGCTCAGAATCACTGATATGCCAAACTGCACATAACATTTGTAATGTTTCAAGTACCATTTTTACTACATGTTTATTTAAATGCCACATTGCACATATTCGTTGGTCAAAATGTAAAAAAAATATATTCATAATTGTTTTCTTTTAATTTTTAAAAGAAAAGCTATAATTTTAAATTTAATTATTAAATAATAAACATTTCTGTACATACATTTGAATTTTCAATATCTCCATAGTAGGACTTAAAGTCTCTACTAAATTTTTTATTATATTTATATCTAAAAGTTTTTCCAAGTCGGTTCATTCTTAAAGCTTGTTCTCCAATCTTTTTTGATTCTTCAAAGTAAATGTTCTTTATTAATTCTAGATCTATAATAGGTAAAATAACTATACCTTGCCATTCCTTACTTTTACCTTCTATATCAATAGTAAATTCTTCTGGACAATATTTATGAAACTGAGATTTTTTATCTACTAGAACATGACGAATTTCTTCTGGAAGTAAATCAACACTTTTAGGTGGTAATACACATAAGAGTTGTAATAAAGGATTAAAGGGTCTTGTAGAAGGAAATTTAGTAAATTTATAAGAATCCACATGCTCTGCAAGAATACTAGCTGGTGGAGCGTAATAATGTTTATAACTCCATTCCCAGCTAGGCACACCTCTCGTGTAATAGGATAATACCCATTGTAAACCAGTAAGATACTCGTGAGATATTTCCTGGTTCGTATTATCAGGAAATTTTGTATTCATATATGATCTTTTATATGAATCTATATCAACTTCCCACTTTTCATCTATCTGCGAAGAATTGTCTGATAATAATTTTTCTGGAAACCACGATTCTTTCTTAGATAACTTGTACTCAAAAATATCTTTTTCAAACATTCCAATATTCTGTAAATAAACTTTTAATGATTTTTTATTGAAATATACTTTATTATTATTTTCACAAGTTAAATGCCCATAACTAGAACCTACAACTCTATATAAGTCTAATAACACTTCAATACCTCTATCTATAATAGAGATACAAGGTAGATGGGGCAAAAAATCATTACCAACCATAAAACAAATAAAAACAAAATCAGTAACAGCTACTTCTGCATTAAAAGGTATAGATTCATGATCCCAAGTCAGTTTACCCACTAATTCTTCTCTAAAACTACCTATATTTATACAAAAATACTCATTAGATGGATTATATATATCTTCCCTAAGAATATAAAAATTTCTTTTTTGAGTTGCTAGTGCTAACATAATTAAATCAGCATCCATCCCCTGGAAGCAATAAGTTTCAAAATCTGAACCATACTTACGAATATATTGAGCCGCTTTATGCTCGCCTTCTGATGGAGATTTTTCATTAGAAAAAATAATCTCTAAATTTTGCCAAACAGGATTAGAATTCATTTCTTTGCGAATAAACCAATCTATGTATTTCGATAGATAATCCATAAATTTAGTACCTGGAGTTATACAATTACTATTAAAAGATATTATTTCATGTTGTTCTTTGGATGCTCTAAAGCGTCGCTGTCTTTGCTGACATTGTTTTGCTACGGGTGCAACTCCATCTGTACACAATATTAATCTCTTGTTGGGATCAACTATTTCTACTAAGTTTGATATAGTCTGGCATACATCTTCAAACACCATAAGCTGAGCTTTCAACCCCTTAATATTTTTTCTAAATTTTTTATCACGAGGAGCATGATTTCCATATTGGTATATTTTTTGTGTACTTGCGTGAAATAAACCATTTAAATCTATAAGAAAATTATCTACCTCTACATCTATACCTTTCATATTTTGACCTTTAGCCAATTCTTTTATATTGTTTCTAAAGTTGGTTTTGAACCAGTGAAAAAAGTGAGTAATTCCCATTGTATATAATATTACATTTTTAGCTCTTTAAAATCAATTTTAAATTATTAATTAATTTAATTCAATGAATTATAAATGTACAAATGGTACTATTAAAGATTCAAAAAAAAATACTGTTAATTGTAACCAATTAACAGATAAAAATTGTTTTGATGATTCTCATAAGTACTGTAAAAAATTAAATATAGGTCAAATTATAAAAATGGTCGCTATAAGCGTAATTTCAATAATAGTATTAGTTATTATTGTTCATTTTCTTTCTGATATACTTATACTCAGTCTACTATCAAAAAGTCTGCTTTATTTATTTGGTTTTATAATAATTGGAATTTTAGTTTATAAAATATACCAAAATTATAAAGCAAAACCTAAATCTCCTAAGAAGAAAGAGGAGGGCAACTAGTTAGTGATGGATTATTTTTATCTGGCTTACTATCAGCTGTTATAAGTTCCCAATCTTTACAACACCCTACTCTACACTTGTCACAAAAGTCTTGATTATAACAATGTTTCGTTTTTTCTTTCGATGGATAAATCTTACCATTTTTAGGATATGTACCATACCAAATTCCAAAATTTTTCCATTCAAAATCTTTTGGTCTTTTTGCAATTAAGTTACTTATTATTTGTCCTGAAAGTCTCTCATCTATACATTTATTACAATTACCCGCCCCACATACCATTGGAATACCCTTTGAAGCCTTTTGACCTTTTAATCTATGTCCTATATTTTGCCACCATTTATTATAATCTACCGTACAATCTCCATTATAAAGATCTGTAGGTTGGTCAGTATAAGCTTGACCTAAAGATATATCCCAATTATACTTACCACGAGGACGATCCTTTAAACCACTTTGTACTTCTAAACTCCAACCTAATTTTAGTTTTTTTAGTATGAGTCTTATCCCACAAATCTTTAACTGCTTCCATAGCTTGTACAATCATAGTAGGTGTTCCTTCTTCGTCATCGAACATGATTCCTACTAAATCATCACCAACTTGTTTACACATATTATATACTCTATTCACAATTGATTTTTGTTTTTTACCATTTATAATAATATCATTTAAACAATTATCCTGATTATAACCTGACTTACCACTACCATCAGCAGCATAACATGATTCCTGTAGTTTTTTTGAAGCTCCTACTCTACATTGACATAATGGTCCATCAATATCAAAATAAAATGAAAGCCATTTCTCTATTGGTAAACTAGTTGCAGTTTGTAAATTTACAATTTCTTCCTCTTTATACATATTTATCCAATCACTGTGAGAAGTATTGGCTATTACTGCAATTTTAGAAAAATTATTTTTTACTACGGCTGGATCAACTAGATATTTTTTACCACCATCAGTTGTGAACATAACAGTATCAGGTCGTTTAAAAGCTGGTTTGTTAGCTTCGGGTAGAAGATATAAAGTAGGTACTGTAGATTGAGTATCTTTATCATGCTTATCATTATCTTGAACATTTCTAGAAGTATTTTTCCTTATTAAAAATATAACCCCTGCTATTCCTGCACCGATTATAACAATTAATATTATAAATATTATAATTTTAAAAAATATACTAGGGTGGTTTTGTGAAGGTTTAGAAATTGAAGTTTCAATCGATAAGTTTTCCATTCTAATAAAATAGAATGGAAAATGTTTTAATTTTTATAAGTATTTATTTACAATAACCTTTTTTTAACTGTCTTAAAATCATCGTCACCATCTATTAAATCTTCCACTAATTCATTATTTGAATTATTAAGAATTGCTAGTATTTTATCTAATTTAGCCTCTATTCTTTCTAACTCATTAGATTTTGGACTGTAACTAATTTTGTTAGATACAGAACTTGTATCATTAATACATCCTTTTGAGAACCACTCATCTACTTCAGATCTTTTTGAAGTAAAGAATAACCAAGCCCCAAATTTATCTTCTGAATCTTTTTCAGTTAGCCTAGAATTCCATTTACCTCCCATATTTTTCAAAATATCCTTATAAGGTTTTGTATCGCCTCTGACTACAAAAGTCTTGTCAGAATATTCTTGGATAAGAAGATTTGTCATTTTAAATTATTAGAATTAATTAATTATGACTTTTTAATTTTATTTTTAGAGTGTCTAGTGTCTATAAAAATTCATCACAGATGGTAAAGAAGCTTCCGTAGGAGCTTTCGAATGACGTGTTAACTCATATACACCAAAACCAATTAGAACTAATAATAAAACTATAAAAAAGGCAATAGATATTTTTCCAGGTGTGCTTTTTACAAAGTTTGAAGCTTGTGAAGCCAAAGTATTAGCTTCTTGAGCTCTTTGGCTATCATTTGATTTATTACCGCCTGATGAATCTTTTTCACTTTTCTTTTGGGGAAGACTTTGTTCACAACTATCAGCAGTTTTAAAGCATGTAGAATGTTTACAATCTTCACAGTTTGTACAAGTTTCACAAACTTTTGAACATTCACCCGCTTGATTGATAAAACATCCATCTTCCGAACCATAACCTTTAGTGCCACCGCTTCCTTGATGTCCAGAACCGTCAGCAGTAAATTTAGGACAATTATTCGGAGACCCACATATATGAGGGTTAACTCGACAACTGGCGGGTATACAACAAGTTTGTACAGCATTGAGACAAGTAAGATCCCCTTTACAACATTCCCGTATTTTATCTTCACATTGAATACCAGGATACTTAGCATACTTTTTTGCACAGTTTCTAGCTTTTGCTAAACCAGAATTTAAATTAGGATCTGTTACAACTCCATGATCTTCACAAAAGTCATAACAGACACTAGGGGCCCAATTACCACATTTTTTTAACTCAGTTTTACAATTATTTGCACAAGAACTTTGATCTTTAACGAATGAAGCATTAAACGCTTTAGGACATTTATAATTATTAAATGACATTTATATTATATATATATATTAAAATAATATTATTTTAATATATATATATATATAAATATGACTGAAAAACCAATAAAAAAAATTAAATGTGCTAAGTGTAAAAAAAAGATAAATATCCTCTTAATTGAGATGCATAAATGTAAGTGTAATAATTTTTATTGCAGTCAACATTTATTAGAGCATGATTGTAACTTTAATCACTTTCAAGCTAATAAAGATAAGTTAGAAAATACACTTTTAAAAGTAGAAAGTTCTAAGATAAATAATATATAAGTTTATTTCAAAAAAAATATATTTTGAAATAAAATCTTACGGAGTACTATTAGTATTATTGTTAGCTTAATTAGTAAGGTTAAATTTTGTATGCTGTATGTACTCCTTATATAATAATAACATATTATTTTTTTAAATATATTTATTACAAAAATCTGTACATACTCCTTTACAGTCAGAAATATCCCATATCTTACATTTTTCAGGTAATACAGCAATACTAAGTGGTGTTACTAATTTACCAGGGTAAGTCCAAAGCCAATTTTGACTTGTTAAAACAACATCATCTAGATTATGACTAAAATATTGCTCTAATATAAATGGTTTTTGGTATCTTTAATTCACAAGATTATTATACACAAAGAGTGTTAGCAGAAGAAATTGTTGGAAAAATTACATCTGGCTTAGATGCAGAGGATCTACAACCTGATAAAAGAAAGAGAAAAGAGATAATTCTTCAAAGTATTAAGTATTACTTTGGGTTATAAATATACTATTGTATTTCTGTTAATCTTTATGTTCTTGTAATAAAATTACATTATTTTTAAGCAGTTGCTTAAATAGTTTAAACCATCTGATTTTTGGTAATTTATTATTACCAAAAATTATTAGCATTAGTTATTATTAGTTTCCGAACTTTGCAAACCACTTCCTAGTAGAGGCATCTTGCTCAAAAAGGTCTGGATGATTTTTCATTAGTGTTAATGTCAGATAACCATTATGTTTTTCAGTCTTAAATCCAAGGATTCCCGTAATATCGCTATTTCTCATTGCTCCGTGAGTTTGAAGGAGTTCGTGTATTGCATCAACTATAATAGTACTTCCTGCTTGTGCACGGGTATTCAGATGAAGATCGATGAGCTCACCACCATCTGCACTATCATCGGAATAAGTAGGAAACTCAGAATTTGGGTTCCAAATTCCACGAGGCTGCTTTGCATTCATATCACAGGTTGATGTCTCACATGGGGAATTATCAGTAACTTGTCTTTTAGGAAGGTTTAAGATTATACTCCGCATAGTAAGAATTAGCAAAATACAGCAAACTAGTTCTGAATATTGTTTAAACAATAACAAATAAAAGTTCATAGTTTCTGCTAAATACCCCAAAGCTTCTTTTGAATACACAAAAGCTGAGTTAGTAAAATTTTGACACATTCCGGTAATATTCATTTGCATTTTTATTTCTTAACTGGTAATTTTCAAATTTTATCAATTTGAAAATTAAAGTAACATTTAATTAATTGCTAAACTACTAAGCTCTTTTCTAAAATCAGTATTATCATCTTCCATACCTTGAATATTCTGATAATAATTGGTATACTCCATAAATATCTCATTATTACCATCTTTCATATTATCCCAAGCAATTTTATGAGATGTTTGTTTAATATCACCGTTTAAAATAGCTTTAGTCAATTTTGTAGCTCTAACATCTTTTTGTATTTTTCCATCATTAGATTTATATTGAAAAATCTGACGAGAAGGATCAGTACATACATATTTCAACTTACCATCAGAATCCTTTAATATATTGTTATAGGCAAACTGAGCAACTCCTTTCTGACCCAACGCAAGATGCTCGTGGGAAAAACCAACCTCAATAGCTGTCTTAACACTCTCCTTAGACAAATCCAAAGGAGTAGTTATCAATATCTTATTATTATTTGTTGTACGAGGTTGCTTCGCAATTTCATCAACCGTAGATTGCAGATGCTGAGTCTGCTTCTCCAACATACGCTTCTCGGTCTTAATTTCAATCATTCTATTCTCTTCTTTCAACTGCGCTACTTCTCCTTCCAAATCCAATATTCTTTCATCCTTTTCAGATATTATACTCTTCAGCTTCTCTATTTCATCTAAAAATTTAGTTTGACAATTTAATTCATGTTTAATTAGATTATTTTTATCAGTGAAAGTCTTATGACAATGAAAACATTTGAATTCCTTAATATCATTTAATATATTTCCTTCTTCTTTTTGAATTTTAATACAGTATTTAGCCGAACGTTGATGTTTAATCAAATTTCCTTTAGTAGTAAATGTTTTTTTACAATATTGACAGTTTAGAGACATTTATAATATATATTATTGTTTTTAAATTAAGATTCTGTATTTTTGATGGATTATTTGTAATTTTTACAACTTATTTATCTCAAATATGGAAAATACATAAATATTATTATATCGTAACTCTCTTAAAAACATCATAAATTAATCATAAAATATTTATTTTTTTTGGAAGAGTTTCTCAACACACATTTTGGAGGTGTGTTGAAAGAAATTTATATTATTTAGAATTTGTAATTAAAATTTTTAAAGTACTTAAAAAGTATTCACTTTAAAAATTCAAAACAGTTTTTAATTCTATTATTTTAATTTCTTCAGTAAGATAGTCTACTTTATTTTTAAGATCATAAATTATTTTGTCTTTCTCACAGATATCTAGTTTAAGTTCTTCTAAATTATTTAATAATTCTTCTTTTTCTTTATTAGGTTTTTTATTACATATTATTTCATGTTTAGTATAATTACTTTTTTCATAAAATTTCTTATCACAATAAATACATTTGTACTTGTCATATTCTTCAATTTCCTTTCCCCGTTCTTTTTGTATATTAATACAATATTTGGTTGATTTTTGATGTTTTATTAAATTCCCTTTAGTACTAAACTCTTTATAACAGAATTCGCATTTTACAGACATTTATATTATAATTAGATTACTTTAAATTAAGATTCTGTATTTTTGATGGATTATTTGTAATTTTTATAACTTATTAATTATAAAAATGGAAAATCCATAAATATTATTATATCGTAACTCTCTTAAAAACATCATAACTTAATCATAAAATATTTATTTTTTTGGAAAAGTTTCTCAACACACATTTTGGATGTGTGTTTCAGTATTTTTTGTGTGTTTAGAATTTGAAAGTACTTTTTTAAAAGTATTTAGATACTTTTAAAAATTTAGAACACATTTTTATTTGAGAAATTACTTTATTTAAATAAAACTATTATTTAAATAAAACTATTATTTAAATAAAACTATTATTTAAATAAAACTATTATTTAAATAAAATGGATCCTTATCAAGCAACATTGTT